>JAEAMG010000035.1_pt1 | contig 235089 bp, 204 predicted proteins | sample 8958741 | NCBI WGS metagenome assembly JAEAMG01 (sample SAMN16933256, study PRJNA681125) | bioreactor sludge metagenome | isolation source: anaerobic bioreactor treating anionic surfactant - SDBS | place: India: Bengaluru | collected 2019-02-28 | reverse complement strand
TACTAGGAACTCTCTCCATCGTTTGTTCTACCGCCTTTATTTAAGACTATAAAATAACTGAGCGTATCAGTTTTATGAAAGCATAAAGACTCACCGGTACCAGCCAGCCCAGATAGTTGGCTAAAATATCCAGCGGATCCACCGATCGGCCTGGAGAGAACTTCTGGAGCATTTCGAGCACAACCGGACCGGTTATTAGAAAGATAGAAACTACCAGGAGATTCACCCTGTGTGTTTTGAGCAAATGGATCAAAGATAGCCAGAGACCTCCGGCGAAGAAGCCCGAAAAGTGCATAAACTTATCACTGCCGATTATGAGACCCGATCTGGCCGGTGCAAGATAAAAGTATATTATCACTGATAGATACAGTGCCGTTGTAAGTGGTACAATCAATTTCCTCATCATGGAATTATATACCCCGCAACGGTGAGTTGAAAAGCTGATACATCTTTAATATAATGAAGTGTAATGCAATTCGAGAGGAGGACAATACATGTCCAAGGTTTGCGAGATCTGTGGGAAAAGCCCCACTACAGGAAACATGGTTTCCCACTCGAACAAGAAGGCCAAGAGATGGTGGAAGCCCAACGTACACAATGTAAGGGCCATGGTTAACGGTGAAGTAAAAAGAGTGAAGATTTGCAGCAAGTGCCTTAAGGCAGGAAAGATACAGAGAGCAGTATAGTGCAGAGCGCGCCATGCGCGCTTTTCTTTTAGAATATGGGAAGGCATTATGAATAGCAGGAAAACCTTCGCCTCAATAGATCTGGAAGCTTACAGGTACAACCTACGATATCTGACGTCGAAAGCTTCACCAGCAAAGGTCATGGCGGTTGTAAAGGCCGATGGTTACGGCCATGGTGCCTTGCAACTGGCTAGAATTGCCCAGGATGAAGGATTGGGATATCTTGCCGTTGCCTTCCTCGAGGAAGGTCTCAAGCTTAGGGAGGCCGGGATTAAGATTCCTATCCTTGTGTTAAATTACGTTGAACCCAGCTCTTTTGAAGCGGCTTTCGAGAATAAACTCACGCTCACGATCGTATCTCACGAGCAACTGAAGGCTATCGAAGCGTCTATGAAATCCAGAGCTGCTATAAACTCAGCCTTTCACATCGCTGTCGATACCGGGATGAGAAGGCTCGGTCTTGAGTGGAGAGAGTCGGTGAACCTCTTGAAAGCGTCCCTTGATCTGGGACTGAATGTAGAAGGAGCCTATACGCATTTCGCCACGGCCGACGATAAGAGCAGCGACTTAGTCGCCGAACAAATGAAGGCCTTTCTGTCGTTTCTCAGCCAGGCCGAGAGGATAACAAAAAAGACTCTCTTGAAACATATCTCCAACAGCGCCGGTATCCTTTACGTTGACAACAGTCGTTTCGATTACGTTAGAGCCGGGATCGCAAGTTACGGTCTCCAGCCTTCTTCACAGCGTGACGAAAATCTCAGGCCGGTGCTCCAGTGGAAGACATGTGTTTCTTTTGTGAAGAAGATCTACCCAGGCTACGGTGTGAGCTACGGTCAGACTTTTGTTGCAGATCGTGAAATGACGGTGGCTACCATTCCAGTCGGCTACGCCGACGGTTACAACAGACATCTCTCCAATAGAGGATGTGTCATTATCTCTGGAAGGAGATGTCCGGTGCTTGGTAGAGTCTGCATGGACCAGTTCGTGGTTGATGTCACGCACCTGGACTACTCGCCCAACGTGGGAGATGAGGTTGTATTAATTGGAAATCAGGGCGATGAGAATATTACAGCAGAGGAAATGGCAGAGTGGAATGGTACCATTAATTATGAAGTAACCTGTGCTATTTCGTCGAGAGTGCCCAGGCTCTACATGAAAGGAGAAAATATATGAAACTCCGCGATATTATCGGAAACGACGTACTCAATCAGATAAACCCCGATCACGACAAAGCCAACAAAGATGGCTACCCTTTCGTCTCGGATCTGAGACCTGGCAGTACTCTTCTGTCTGTTTTCAAAGTGCACTCCAAGAGAATCCAGGAAGCCCGTGATGGAAAAAAATTCCTGCTCCTCACTCTATCCGACAAAACAGGTGCCATAAGGGCGATAGACTGGTTCAACGCCGAAGTCAACGATTCCAGACTCGACCAGGGCACTGCCGTGAGGGTGTCGGGTAAACTGGTACTTTACGAAGACAGAATCCAGCTCAACGTCGATCCTGACGGCATACAGATACTCGAGGCTGGGCAGTACGACCCTGAGAGGTTTCTGGCCATAACATCCAAAGATATTCCTAGCATGTACGACGAGTTATTGGGAACTATAAATGGAATCGTCAACGAGAACATAAAGGCACTGCTACTTGAGATTTTCCAGAACGACAGGAAGTTCATAGAGAAGTTCATAGTTTCTCCTGCAGCGGCGAAGGTTCACCACGCATACAAAGGGGGGCTCCTTGAGCATACCATGTCTGTTGTTGAGCTCTGCCAGTTTTTCGCGCGGAAGTACAACGATTCACTAGACGGTGAACTCCTGGTGGCGGGTGCGTTGCTACACGACATAGGCAAGGTTTACGAATACGCGATTACCCAGACGGGAATAGATAGAACCAACGATGGCGAACTGGTTGGACATATCGCCATGGGTATCGAGATAATCAACAAGGCTATTCCCAAGCTAACAGGCTTTCCTAGATATCTTCAAACCGAGATCAAGCACCTGTTGCTTTCACACCACGGGGAGATGGAGTGGGGCTCCCCAGTCGTTCCCAAGACTACCGAGGCGATAGTGCTTCACATGGCCGACGATCTCGATTCGAAAGTTGCGCAGTTCAGGGAGATAGAGGAACGAGAATTCAATGGAGCCTCGGCCTCCTGGAGCAATTACGATCGCTTCCTCAACAGAAGGGTCTTCATGAGGAACAGGAAATCCGGCGATTGAAATTCAGAAATGGAGTGATATCTTGCCAGACAAATTAGTTATCGTAGAGTCCCCGGCAAAAGCGAAGACCATCGAGAGGTACCTGGGGAAAGGCTACGAAGTTACGGCTTCGAAGGGACATATAAGAGATCTCCCGGAATCCAATCTCGGGATAGATACGGAGACCTTCGAGCCGACTTATGAAATTCTCAAGGGGAAGGAAAAGATAGTCGCAGAACTTACAAAGAAGGCGCAGGGCAAGAGGGTTCTTCTCGCGTCCGACTTGGACCGTGAAGGCGAGGCGATAGCCTGGCACATCGCGCAACTTCTGGGGCTATCAAGCAAGGATACAAACAGGATCGTCTTCAACGAAATAACGGAATCTGCCATAAAAGAGGCCGTTGGCAAACCCCGGACGATAGACATGTCCAAAGTCGAAGCGCAGGTTGCCCGCCGTATTCTCGATAGAATAGTCGGCTACAAACTCAGCCCTCTTCTGTGGAGAACGATGACCAGAGGATTGAGCGCCGGAAGAGTACAATCGGTAGCTTTGAAGTTCATGGTAGAGTTGGAGAAGAAGATCATGGTCTTCGTGCCCCACGATTTCTTCAAGATCTTCATGCTTGTGGGCGAGGACAGGTTCACACTCACTAAACTTCACGGGAAAAAGTTTGGAAACAGATCGATCACTACGCAAGAGGAACTGGACACTGTCTTGAAAGAGCTAAAGGCCGGCCTTTTTTTTGTTGAGGAAGTTAAAAAAAGGCTTTCAAAGAGGGCTTCTCCCATGCCATTTATAACTTCTACGCTTCAGCAGAGCGCCATAAGCGAACTCGGCTGGAGCGCCAGCCGGACGATGAAGGTCGCTCAGCAGCTGTACGAAGGGATTGAAACAGAGAAGGGGCAGATAGCTTTCATAACTTACATGAGAACCGACTCGACCAGGATTTCTTCGCAGGCCAGAGAGAAGGCCGTCGAGATAATCAAGAACAACTACGGTGAAAGATACATCGGTCCTGTAAAGGCATCTAAAGGTGGCAAAAAGGTCCAGGACGCCCATGAAGCGATAAGGCCAACTTACCCGGAGACCTGTCCGGAAGTTGCGAAGAAGCTGATTTCGGGAGATTTTCTCAAACTTTATACCTTGATATGGAACAGATTTCTGGCCTCGCAGATGTCCGGTGCAGAGTACGATGTGACAGAAGTCAACGTGGTAGATAAAGGTGATCGTTTCACCTTTACCCTCGTCGGCGAGAAAAGAGTCTTCGATGGTTTCGAAAAGGTTTTGACCAGATCCAGCAAAGATGAACTCAATCATGAGTACAACCAGGGGCAGGAGATAAGGCCAGATAATTTCGTCTGGGAAAAGGAAACTACCAAGCCCCCCTCTAGATTTACCGAGGCTTCGCTGGTCAAAGAACTGGAGAAGAGGGGAATCGGCCGGCCCTCAACTTACGCCACGATAATCTCGACCCTGCTCGAAAGAAAGTATGTACTCCATCAGGCCAAAGAGCTGCGACCGACACTGCTGGGAGCTATAGTCAACGAATTCCTCACCGATTACTTTCCCGACGTGGTCGATACAAACTTCACGGCGAATATGGAAAATGAACTGGACGAGGTTGAAAACGGGTCAAAAAAGTGGAAGGAAGTAATAGAGAGCTTCTACAGCGAATTTAAGACCGATCTGGACCATATAGACAGAAAGATAAAGAACGGAGAACTTAAGATCGAGTTTCCAACAGATAGAGAGTGCGAATGCGGTAGCCATTTCAAAGTGGTGTTCGGCAGGTATGGCGGTTACCTGAAATGTCCCGAATGCGATAAGAACGAATCGATCGACATTACAGTCTTTTCAGGCGTTATTGATGGGAAGGTTATCCTGAAAAATATTCTGCAAGAGCAGAAAAAAGAAAGGGAGATAGATGAGAAATGTCCTCAGTGCGGTTCCTCGCTCCTGCTTAGAAAGGGTAGGTTTGGCGAATTCATCGCCTGCTCGGCCTATCCCAAATGCAAGTACACCAGGAATGTGGAAATTCCGGCCCCATGTCCTAAATGCGGAGGAACAGTCGGAAAACTGCGCAGTAAAAAAGGCAAGAATTACTTCAAATGCTCTTCCTGCGGCGAGCTTTACTGGAGCGAACCGAGCGACAGAAAGTGTGAAGTATGTGACTCCACGCTTTTCATAAGAGTCAAGCGCGGGGGAAAGAAGGTTCATTACTGCGAAAAGTGTAAAAAGGAGTACTCTGTAGAGGAGTAATCGATCATGGAAAGAGAAAGGATAGCGGTTGTTTACGGAGGTCTCTCGCACGAACGAGAGATTTCGATAAAGAGCGGTTATAACGTGATTGCTTCTCTCGAAAAGAGAGGCAGCGAAGTCGTCCCTTTCGATCTTAAAAGATCGAATATCGAAAAACTTCTGAATATAGATGCGGATCTCTTCTTCCTGGCACTCCACGGAAAATTCGGAGAGGACGGAACTGTGCAGGGTCTGTTGGAGCTAGCCGGATTGAATTACACCGGTTCAGATTCCGAAGCGAGTGCCATCTGCTTCGATAAGGAGATGACCTACCGATTGGTGCGGGAAATTGCACATCTTCCCGAGTGGAAAAAGATAACCACTCTAGAAGATATAGCAGGCTGGGAGATCTTTCCCTGTGTTCTCAAACCGACGCGCGAGGGTTCAAGCATTGGTGTGGTAATCTGTGATGACCTGCAAGAGCTCGCGGGGGAAGCTTCCCGTTTGATTGAGGAGTACGGCGCGATTCTCCTTGAGGAGTATATAGTAGGCCGGGAAGTGACGGTCTCAATAATCGACTTTGAGACCGGACCGGTCGTTCTCCCGATACTCGAGATAAGGCCGAAAAAGAGATTCTACGACTACGAAGCCAAGTATACGGCAGGGATGACCGATTTCATAGTTCCCGCCCCTCTGGATATCACAGTCGAATCGCAGATAAAGAGCGACGCTTTGAAAATATACCGTTCTCTGGGCTGCAGGGATATGGCCCGAGTGGATGGGATCGTGAGAGGGGATAGGTTCTACTTCTTAGAGGTGAACACTATCCCCGGGCTCACCGATCTGAGCGATCTTCCAATGTCGGCCAGGGCCATGGGCCTCTCTTTCGATCGGACGATAGGTGCGATCGTCGAAGCGGCCGACCGCAGGAACCGGAGGTGATAAAGATGATTGAAATGCACGGAACGACTATACTCGTGTTGAGAAAGAACGGTAAAACCGTAATGGCAGGTGATGGACAGATCACTCTGGGTGAAACCATCATGAAAGGTACAGCCCGTAAGGTGCGTAAACTAGGAGACGGAAGAGTTCTTGCAGGGTTCGCCGGCTCCGTTGCCGACGCGATGACGCTCTTCGAGAAGTTCGAAGAAAAGTTCAAGGAGAGCAATTCAAGCCTGAAGAGAGCAGCGGTAAATCTGGCCAAAGAGTGGCGGACCAATAAGATCCTTAGAAACCTGCAGGCACTTCTTCTTGTTGCAGATAATGAGACGATTCTTCTGATTTCTGGTAACGGCGAGGTTATCGAACCCGACGAAGAGATTCTGGCGATAGGTTCGGGCGGTTCTTACGCGCTCTCCGCTGCTCGAGCTCTTATGCGCAACACAAACCTCGATGCAGAGATGATAGCCGTTCAGGCAATGACTATCGCAAGTGAGATATGCATATACACCAACTCTAATTTCACAGTGGAAACTCTCGGGGGTGAAGGTAAGTGACGAGAGAGGAACTCGACCTCCTTACACCGCGAAAGATAGTAGAAGAGCTGGACAAATACATAGTAGGACAACAAATGGCCAAGAGGGCCGTGGCAGTCGCCATGCGCAACAGAATACGTCGTCAGCGATTGCCAGAAGAGATGAAGAAAGACGTCATACCCAAAAACATACTTATGATGGGCCCTACCGGAGTTGGAAAGACCGAAATAGCAAGAAGGCTGGCCGAGCTAACTGGATCGCCCTTTGTCAAGGTCGAAGCCACAAGATTCACCGAAGTGGGATATGTGGGTAAAAACGTTGAATCGATAATACGCGAACTGGTCGATGTCGGTATAAACATGGTGAAACAGGAAAAGATACAGGAAGTCGAGGGGAAAGCCTCTTTCCAGGTAGAAGAGAGAATACTGGAATCTCTGGTGCCCGGAGGTCAGCCTAAGGCCAACGGCCCGAAAAATATCTTCGAGCTTTTCCAGGGCGCACAGCAGAATAGACCCAGTCAGGAAGAGATCGAAAGAATAAGAAACAGGAGAGATGAGTACAGAGAGCGTCTTCGCTCCGGTGATCTTGAAGACCTGGATATAGAGATCGAACTGGAGGACCACAGTCAGCCAATGATAATGATACCGGGCATGGAGGACATGGGTATAGATATGTCGGGTGTCCTGGGAGGCATGGTCCCAAAGAAAGTGAAGAGGAAGAAGATGAGGATAGGCGATGCGAGAAGGGCCTTGCTCCCGGTTGAGTCGGAAAAGCTGTTGGACATGGACAAAGTTGTGTCCGAGGCGATAGAGAGGGTTCAGAACCGCGGTATAGTCTTCATAGACGAGATAGACAAGATCTCTTTCAGAAGTGGTAGCCATGGCCCAGATGTATCAAGGGAAGGTGTCCAGAGAGATCTTCTCCCGATAATAGAGGGTACGACCGTTACGACCAAATACGGTCAGGTCAGGACGGACTACATACTCTTCATCGCTGCCGGAGCCTTCCACATGTCTAAACCCTCGGATCTGATCCCCGAGTTCCAGGGAAGGTTCCCCATAAGGGTAGAACTGAGCCCTCTGACAGAGGAGGACTTCTTGAGAATACTTACCGAGCCCAAGAATGCTATAACCAGACAGTACGCGGCACTCCTCGATACTGAAGGTGTGAAGATCACTTTTAACGAGGACGGTTTGAAAGAGCTGGCGAGAGTCTCGCACAACCTAAACGAGAGGATAGAAAACATAGGCGCAAGAAGGCTGTATACGGTCGTCGAGAAGGTCCTTGAAGAGGTTTCCTTCCAGGCTCCCGAGATTGCGGCCGATATAGTCATCGACAGGAATTACGTCGATTCCAAAATCGGCAGTATAGCAGCCGATGAAGATCTCAGCGCATTCATACTGTGATTTAAAATGGACAGGATAGAGTATGCGGCCATTGCCCTTTCGGGAGATCTCACGGTAGAGCAGATGCGGATTTTATGCGAGGAAGGCTATTCATCGACTTCTATAATGTTCTCAGAAGCGCCGCTCAACCCGGTTGCCCTGAAACGTATAAGAAGAACCTTCGCAGAGACTGTGAAGGTTCTTTCTTCTCATGCGACCTTTCTGGTATATAAAGACGAAGAGTATCCAGATAACCTGAGAAATCTTTACGACCCACCGCCTGTTATCTTCTACCACGGAGACAAAGAAATGCTCAAGAACGAATCCATGCTGGCGGTCGTTGGCTCCAGAAAGGCCGATGGCTACGGTTTGAGAGTCGCCAGAGATTTTTCCAGATCGCTCTCGGCTTCAAAAGTGGCTATCGTAAGCGGTCTGGCTGTCGGCATAGATGCCCAGGCACATGAAGGCGCCCTGGAGGCTGGTGGTGTTACGATAGGAGTACAGGGTACCGGGATAGACATTGCCTATCCAGCATCCAATAGAACCCTGATAGATAAGGTACGCACCAGTGGCTGTATCGTATCGGAGTTCCTGCCGGGAACGCCTCCGCTAAAGCAGAATTTCCCCAGACGGAACAGGATCATCGCCGGTCTCTCAAAGGCCGTTTTCGTAGTTCAGGCCGGACTGAGGAGTGGCTCACTCATTACTGCCCGCCTGGCCCTGGAAAACGGGAGAGATGTCTTCGCACTGCCGGGAGATATCTATAGAGAGAATTCGAGGGGCACCAACTGGCTTCTCAAGAACGGCGCGAAGTTGATCACCGAATACGAAGATATACTCGAGGAGTTTCCCTGGCTCGCTAGAGAAGAACGAAGGGAAAGTGAAAATCGAAAGATCGACTCGCCCGTTTACAGGTGTTTGGGAAACGGTCCGATGACTTTCGGAGAGATCCTTCTAGCTAGCGGGAAGTCAAGCAACGAACTGATGGTGGAGCTGACTCAGCTTCAGCTTGAAGGGCATGTTTACGAAGAGAATGGACGCTGGAGCAGAAGCTGTAACCTCTGAATGGTCGGTTAATGTGGTGGTATAATCGTTTTGAACAGCACTTAAACAAAAGAATTGGAGGGAGCGTAAATGCCGTACGTTAACACAAAGGATATTCTTGATAAGGCGAACAAAGGTTACTATGCCGTGCCGGCACTCAATATCAACAACCTTGAATTTCTTCAGGCCATCATAGAGGCCGGGGTAGAAGAGAACTCCCCGATAATAATAGAGACATCTGAAGGAGCAATAAAGTACGCAGGTGATGGCGATATCCAGCGTGGAGCCGGCCTTTTCGTTTCAATGGTGAGAGCCTTCGCAGACAATATAGATATCCCGGTATCTCTGCATGTCGATCACGGCAAGAGTTTCAAAATACTTATGGCGGCTATCAAGGCAGGCTACTCATCGATAATGATAGACGCTTCCGAACATCCGTTCGAGAAAAATATAGAAGAAACGAAAAAGATGGTCGAGATAGCCCACAGTGTAGGGGTATCCGTGGAAGCCGAACTTGGAAGACTCGTGGGAATAGAAGACAACGTGATGGTCGAATCGCACGAAGCTGCACTGGTTGACCCGGACGAGGCGAAGCAGTTCGTTGAAGAGACCGGAGTGGATTTCCTCGCTCCCGCGATAGGCACTAGCCATGGAGCTTTCAAGTTCAAGGGAGAAGCAAAACTGGATTTCGATAGACTCAAAAAAGTCAAAGAACTCACCGGGCTTCCGCTGGTCCTTCATGGTGCCTCCAGCGTTCCCGAAGAGGTCAAGAAGCTCGCCGAAAAGTATGGAGCCGATTTCAGGGGAGCCAAGGGTGTGCCTTCGGACATCCTTACAGAGTCGGTCAAGTACGGTATAAACAAAGTCAATACAGATACAGATCTCAGGATGGCCTTCATTGCCTCTTTGAGGGAGTACCTGGCCAACAATCCCGGAGAGTTCGATCCGAGAAAATACTTCAAGACACCGAAGGAGCTGGTAAAGAACATAATCAGGGAAAGACTTAGACTTCTTGGCTGTTCGAACAAAGCATAGATGGAGGTGTCTGGATGAAGATTCTTGTTATAAACTGCGGTTCTTCTTCTATCAAGTACCAGTTGCTTGATGCCGACAGTGAGAGTGTTCTTGCGAAGGGTTTACTGGAGAGAATAGGGATCTCCGGCTCGAAGCTAACACACAAAAGAGGCGGAGAGAAGTTTGAGTTCATCAGAGATATCGCCGATCATACCGAAGGGTTAGTGTTGATTATTGACGCGCTTCAGGATGAAAAAACAGGTGTTGTCAAAAATATCAACGAAATCGAGGCCGTGGGCCACAGAGTCGTCCATGGGGGTGAAAGATTCGCCTCTTCGGTTCTTCTCGATGATGAAGTTATAAGAGAGATAGAGGCCAACAACTTTCTCGCACCTCTTCACAACCCGGCCAACATCGAGGGAATAATTGCCGCCAAGAAGATTCTGCCCTTGGTTCCCCACATAGGTGTCTTTGATACGGCTTTCCACCAATCGATGACGGAAACTTCTTATCTGTACGCTATTCCCTACTCGCTTTATAGAAAATACAAGATCCGCAGGTACGGCTTCCATGGAACCAGCCACAGGTACGTCGCTAACCGAGTGGCGAGCATACTCGGAAAACCAATAAAGGAATTAAAGATAATCACGGCCCACATAGGCAACGGTGCCTCGGTTGCAGCCGTTAAGTATGGAAGATCGGTTGATACATCTATGGGTTTCACGCCACTTGAGGGTCTTGTTATGGGGACACGCTCGGGTGATGTAGATCCGGCCATCGTTCCCTTCCTGCAGGAACAGGAAGGCCTTACGGCTGGAGAGGTCAACAATCTTCTGAACAAAGAGAGCGGCATGTTCGGTCTTACTGATCGTCAGTTCGTAGATATGAGGGACATCGAAGAGAGAGCGGCGAAAAAAGATCCCCTTTGCATGCGTGCGCACAGTATTTACGAGTACAGATTGGCCAAATACATAGGTGCATACGCCGCGGCGATGAACGGTGTTGACGCTATAGCCTTCACCGCCGGAGTTGGCGAAAACAGCCCCTTCCTTAGAGAAAATGTGGTGAATAAATATCTAAATTATTTGGGGATAGAACTCGACAGAGAGAAGAACAACTGCAAAGGTTGTGAAACCATGATCTCTACTCCCCAATCGAAGGTAAAGGTAATGGTAGTACCTACCAACGAAGAGCTGGTCATAGCAAGGGATACGAGCGAGATAGTGAAAAAGGGTCTGAAAGAGCTGAAGCTCTGGGAAGACTGAGGAAAGGTGCTGAAGGGAAATTAGAGAGAGGATTTTCGAAGGAGATCTCAGACTCGTCGAAAGCGGCCGAGAACCTTATCAATTCTATATAGTCTCTTCTGGTGGTCTTTTACTCAAAAGTGAAGGAGTAAATGACAGGATATATATGGCCGGTGAACTCGCCGATCCGATCACCATAACCGGTTGTAACCACAGTGGAGATCTTTTCACCATAGGCTATTCGTCGGTACTGGTCGGCAGCAAGGAGGAATTAAGAGAATACCTGGTAGCCAAACCTGAAAGACTGAAAAGAGTCTTCGACAGTGTCCGTCAGGAAATATCTGCCTGTGAACGTTACAGAGATATGGACTTCGAGGATTACATGAAGAAGCTCATACAGGCCAAACAAAGATGGCTCGATGAGTTCCCTCCGCTTCTCTTCGGTGAAAAATCTCTCTATCGTAAAGGTGTAAAGCTCATAGAGAGAGGTGAATTTGCTGAGGCCGAAGAGGTTCTCAAATTCTACATCTCTCATTACGAGAACTCACCTCTGACCTGGCCGGCGATGATCTTTTATGCGGTAAGCTGTATCTACAACAGGAAAGTAGAAGTCTCCCTCAAGACCATCGTTCAGATCATGAGTGGAGCAAACAACGAACTTTCTTTTCTTGCAAGGAAGATGGTTTGTTATCTCGAACTTCTCGAGACCTCCTATAGACTGATAACTAAAGGCCCGGGTTACGGTAAGGATTTCTTCAATCATTTCGCCGATCTCCTGTCGGACAGATCCTCCAGGGCCAGGGGCGATACAGTTATATTTGAGGAAGGGAACAAGTCCAACAACGTGGTCTTTCTGCTGGAAGGAAATCTGAAATTTCTTAAAACAAGCAGAAGTAGGACATCGCTACTCTTCACAATCGACGCTCCTGACTCGGTTGGAGAGATCCACGCATTCACCGGAGGAAGCTGGGATACTACGGTGGTTGCAGGTGACGATTCAAGGTTCGCGGTTCTTGGTGAAGAAGAGTTTTTCGATATTCTAATAGAAAAATTTCCCCCGGAGGGGTTCAGACTGCTCGAATATCTGCTCGGCTATTCAAGAGAGATGCGGGGCTATTGAGCCCCGTTTTTTTCAATGAAGCTTATAGATCATCTCAGTCTGCACGAGTAGTATTTCCGGTTCGAGTTTTTCGGCGGCTTTGAACAACGCATCTTCTTCCGGAACGGTTGGAAACAAGAGAAGATAGCCGTTGCCTTTTGCTATGCCACAGACAGCTTGAAGCACCTCATGAAAATCGGAACGTTCCGATGGACCGGAGTCGACCACATACATAACATCCTCTTTCTGACCCCAGACACAGTATCCGATTTCCCTTTCGCTCTCATCTACTATTCTGTCGAAGTTGTATAAATCCAGGCGGGAAAAATTCGATGGCTCGCGCTGCCATTCAGGCTGTCTGCCGTACTTACCCATAGTACAGAGAGCCTTTTCCATTACTACGTCGGGTGTGGTTCTCTTAAGAACGTAACCGTTATTGCCGCATTTTCTGAGGAAGAAAGTGACCAGGTCCCTCTTCTCGCGAAAACCAAACTTTCTGTAAAAGCCCATGGCCCTCGAATCCTTCTTGAGAACCTCCAGCACTACGCTATCGCTGCCCCTCCATTTACAGATCTTCACCGCCTCGTCAACCATCTGAAAACCGACGCCGCTCCTCCTGAACGATGGAATAACGCCCATAAGATCGATTCTGGCCCGCTTGTCTCTGAAACTGAGCAGAACTATCCCGACCGGTTCATCCTTCATATCCATGACGAACGAATCGGACAGCGAGATACTGTTCTCGTGGACATCGCGATCGAAGCTCTCGAGATTCCACTGCATTCGCAACGCATAATCTTCGAAAATGATGTTGAGGAGATTCACCACATCGACCTTTGAGAGTTCATCCAGCTTTCTAAAAGCTCCTTCAATCACTTTTTATCGCCTCTCGTTTCGAAATAATTGTGTTCCTCTATCAACTCCTCCTGAAGATTCTTCAGCTTCCAGGATATATTGTTCTCCGTCGTGGTGGCGAAGATCCATCTTCTCCCGACAGCCTTTTTGATGAAACTCACCGCACGACCTACGAGCTCGTTTTTGAGACCATCGAAGACGACGAAGCAATACGCTTCGTTCTCGTCCCCCCGCCTTCCTCCGTTGGAAAAGAGTTCCCGCTCAATGTTCTCTCCTTTTAGAATGGATTCGACGGTGTATTGTTCAAATCCGCGGCAATCAACTATTACGATTCCCGGAATTCTCTCTCTCAAAACATCCAGTGCTTCCTGATCGCACCAGACCAAAATACTCGCTTTTCGATTCACCGCAAACACCTCATTGTATGGGGCTTTTCTTTTTGAATCTCACGGAGAGATTGTCTATCAAGTCGTAAAGAACAGGGGTCAGCAAAAGCGTAAAGAGAGTTCCCACCAGCAATCCTCCGGCGATTATTAGAGCGAGGGGGCTCTCTAATTCCGAACCTTCTGACTTTATGAAAGCCGTAGGGAGTAATGCGACAACAGTCGTCAGAGATGTCATCAGAATCGGCCTTGCCCGCCTGCCAGCCCCTTCAAGGATAGCTTCTCTCTTTTGCATTCCACCCTTCCTCAACTGATTTATCTGAGTTATCATCACTATTCCGTTGTTAACTATGACGCCTGCCAGTGTAAGTACTCCCACCAGGCTGCTGATGTTTATAGTGAGATTGAACAGGTAAGAAACGACGACCACGCCGACAAGAGCCATCGGAAGGGTGCAGAAGATAACCAGTGGATACACCAGTGATTCGAACTGGGCGCCGATTATTAGATACATGAAGACTATCCCTGCTAAGAGAGCAAAGCCGAACTGCTCTATTATCTGCTCTATAAGGTCTCCCTGACCTTTCAGCTGACATTCGGCCAGGCCATCCCGGCCGTCTATGATTGATCTCACTTCTTCTACAACCTGTCCGAGAGGTCTGCCCATCACGTCGGCTTTCACATAGCCAACCCGCTGGTTGTCAAAGTGCTCTATTGTTGAGGGGCTTTCCCTTATCTCCATGCTGGAGACTACGCCGACATAGGTTTTGCTTCCAAGCAAAGAATCGATCGGAAGGGATTTGATCCATTCATACCCCTCTCCCTTTACCTGTTGAAGCTTAACCGGCAAACTCCTTCCGTTCAGGCTGATCTTCCCAAGGTCAATACCTATCGTGTAGGGCTGAATGGCCGCCAGAACCTGTAAGTGGTAAAGGCCGGCAAGTGTGGCCTTGCTCCTGTCTATAGTCAACTCGAGTACATCCTGTCTGTTATCGAAACTGGTCTGTATATTCTCGACACCCTCCAAGCCAGCAAGCTCGATGGCAAAAGCTTCGATCCTGGCCTTCATACTATCAAGATCGCCATCGAATACGGCTATTTCTATGTCTCTGCCGAAGACGGCCTCCAGTTCCAGACCGCTCGTGCCGATGCTGATCTCTCCGCTATATTTTTCAACAATTCCGTCTGTGATCTTCGATAAAATTCTCAACGCATCCTCTGTGGAAATTCGCCTCTCGCCGAGATCCTTCAGATAGACCTGGACAGTGGCCGTGTTCTCCGACGAACCTGCCAGGAGAGCTATTATATCCCCGGTAACACCGGCCATTGTATAGACCGTTTTCAAAGCGAGTTCGGACGAATTATCGAGTATAGAGGCTTCTATCTCTTTTGCCGCCTTTACTGTGGTACCATAATCAGTGTTTTTTGGTAGTGTTATATCAATGGTAACGATGCCGTTGTCAAAGCTCGGTATGAACTCGGTGTCCCTTAAAAAGAAGCCGAATAGACTTATAACGAATATCGCGATGAATACCAGCACGGTTAGAAATCTCCGCTCTAGCAACTTTTTCAAAAAAGCTTTATATCTTACATAGTTGCTTTCCCTGGGTCGCCTGACCCTTATGAATCCTGTGAAGGCTGGAATCATGACTATAGCTATGAACAGCGAAGCGCCCAGAGAAAAGGCCAGTGCAAACGCAAAATATCTGAAGATCTGAGCGGCTAGACCGCTTATGAAGGCGAAAGGCACGAAAACGGCTACGGTTGTCAATGTTGAGGCGAAGATAGCACCAACAACTTCGGAGCCTTCGCCAGCCGCCTCATAAGGTCTCTTCCTGGCTTCGAGGTATCTGTATATGGCCTCTAGTATGACTATGCTGTTGTCAACTATCATTCCTACGGCCATGGTGAGACCTCCCAGGGTCATCAAGTCCAGCCCCAAACCGGAAAAGTAGAGTATCAGTATCGCAGTCAGCAGAGAGAGAGGCATCGAAACCGCTATGGCTAGAGTCGCAACGAAGTTCCTCAAGAAGGCGAAGATCACCAGGGTGGCCACGAGCGCTCCAATAAGCAGATTCCTAAAAAGCCCGTTGATAGCCATGTTGGTGAATTGGCTCGTATCACTGATCGTTATCACTTCCGATTGTGTCTCCGATTTCTCCCACTCTTTAAGTATCTCCGAGATTTCGGCGGCGACATTCACAGTGTTGGCTCCCGATTGCTTTTGAACGGTTAGAACAGCTGCACTTCGACCGTTAACGGAGATCGCACCCCTTATCTCTTGATCTTCCAACTCCACAACGGCTATCTGGTTCAACCTGACGGGAATAGGGATTCCATCAAGCCGGAAGCCCTGACCCGTCTCCAGTGTCAGGGCCGATATCGAACTCCCCATACCTCTGAATCCCACCACCGTGTTCGAAAGCTCTTCCAGCGAAGTGAACTCGCATCGGACCGAAAGAGTGTACACCAGACCGTCATTCTCCAGAAAACCCATGGGATAGCGCACGCCTTCTTCCAGAACGGTTTTTACTATCTCCAGCGGTATCTCCAGCTCCTCCATTCTCTCTCTATCTAGAGTGACTACAACCTGCTGCTCGGGGATACCGGCGAGCATCACGTTTGCTACTCCGTCGATTCTCGAAAGCGCTCCCATGAGTTTGTTTGTATGAGCCTGGAGATCCTTTGCCTCTCTGGAAGAGATTCCCAGTATATACACCGGTAGAAGCGAGGGATTGAATTCGACTATTATGGGATCTACATCGCTTGCAAGCTCGAAGGAAAACGTATCTATGTAGTCTCTCAATCTCGATACCGCGAAAGCCATGTCGGTATCTCCCTCGAACTCGACCGTAAGTATCGAGTATCCGTCACGCGATTGCGATGAGACACTCTTCACGCCGCTGGCAAAGGAAACGGCGCTTTCTAGAGGATCGGTGATATCTCTTTCAACCTCCCCGGGTGTCGCTCCTATGTACGGAGTCACGATCAGAGCGTAGGGAACGTTCAGATTGGGCAGAAGGTCGACCGGCAGTTTCTGCCAGGAAAAAAGCCCCAGGAATATCAGTGTTCCCATCAAAAGAAAAACAGCAACAGGTCTTCTGGATAGTTCTCCAAGCAATCTTCTCCACATTGAACTCACCCGATAATCACTCTCTAAACACAAATCATACCCGTTTAATACTTTGGAACCCCGTAACGAAAGTCATAACGTAAAGGATCTCTTCTTACACCTCAAAATGGTTTTAAGCATCATAGTTTCGTATCAATAGTATATTTTACTATCTGTACCATCGAGAATCCAAAACGGAAGCTTCTGTTTATCGATCCCTTCATTCTTCCAAACCAAAACCGTGATAATCGTTCATCTATCGGTCGGGAGACGGGGTATAATCTTTTTAGTGAAGATTTTTTTGAACCATGCGTTTCCACAGTAACGATTCTATGGTTCGCCAATTTGTCAAATCCGGGAGGGGTTGATCCGTCTTGATAGGTTTTGTGTGTGATTCAGTAGTGGATCTTCCAGAAGAGCTGGCCAGGCGGGACGATGTTTTTGTGGTACCGGTCATGGTGATTTTGAATGGAAAGTCTTATCGTGAGGGTCAGGAAATCGAAAAGAAAGCAATACTACAGCATCTGGAAAGGAATTTTGCCCACACTTCCCTACCAAATCCTACAGATGTACTGGAATCTTACCGATCGATGGTTGAACGCGGCTACAACGAACTCCTAGTTATAAATCTCTCGGGTTCTTTAAGCGGTACACACAATCTCTTCGCCACTATGGCCGCTCAATTCATGAGCGAGAATCCGAACGTTCACATCGAGTGTATAGATTCACTTTCGCTCTCTGGTGGAGCCGCCATGCTTGTCTATCGGGCCTTTATGATGAAAGAGAGGGGCGATTCTCTGAAAGTGATCGCCTCCGATCTCAGAAAGCGCGCCGGTAAGGATAATATCGTTTTCTTTGTACTTCCCACCCTGAAATACTTGAAAGAAAGTGGAAGAATCGGTAAACTGGAAGCGGCTCTGGGACAAATACTTAACGTTAAACCCGTTGTCACCATCGACCGAAGTGGGGTTTTTTCCCAGGTAGGAAGAACCAGAGGAATGAAAAAAGCCGTTGAGAAAATGGTTGAAAGACTTAAATCGGCCGTTAATGGCAAAAAGATATTTTGCATCGCGCTATACCATTCCGGCAACGACAACGAAACCATGACGCTGGTCTCCTGGGTGAAAGAACAGATAAGCGGTCTTTCAAAGGTGCTTTTTGCGGGTGAGCTGTCGGCCGGAATTCTCGTGCACGGAGGAAGTGGAATTATCGGCATAGGCGCGTTGGTTGGGTAGAAGACAACCTCACTGCTGGAAACTCGCTTTTCCAAAAAGCACTTCCATCTCCGGGACCTCCATTCGTCCCATCGATCTGTGTATACCCAGAAAGACAGTTCCATCTTCGTATTTCGAAAAAGATCGCTATATCAAACAATCGAAAGATATTCCATCGAATCAAAAGAATAATGTCCTTCTTCTTTTCACATCGCTTCCAATAGCCAATAATTGACCTAAATGCTAGTTATAGGGATTTAGGTTATATGTAATTCAATTGTTATAATGGAATCGTTTCCAATATTACATCACGGTATAGGGTGAATTTGCTTGAGAAAACCAACTATTAGAGATGTTGCGAGGCTTTCAGGTGTTGGAATCGGTACCGTTTCTAGAGTATTGAATGGCGGTTCTGTTAAGCCTTCGACAAAAGAGAAAGTGACAAGGGCTATAGCCAAGCTTGGTTATCAACCCAGCTCAGTCGCCAGACGACTGGCGGGTGGACGAACCAGGAGGGTGCTCTTTTTCATGCCTGAAGTGAGAACCGAGTTTCACTGGCGTGTGATGAAGGCATTCGACGACGCGATTGACGCGATGAACTACGAAATGGTTATATATCCGCTCTTCTCCGGTCGGAGACTGGAAAGGTTGCACAACGACACCACACTTCTCAGAGATTCCGATGGAGCAGTTTTCTGTACGATGAACATGGAGTTCCTTCTGAAGCGCAGGATCGATTTTGGGAAGAATATAGTGCTTCTGGAATCACAATCGGAGGATTTCGATTGTGTCTATCTGGACAATTTTCTCGGAGGAAAATACGCTGCCCAATTACTGCTCGATAACGGTGTAAAGGAGTTTTTCACCGTTACTTTTGAGGAGAGTAACAACGTACTGGCAACGGAGAACTTTGAAAAGAGGTTGCTAGGTTTTTCGAAAACGCTCGAAGCCGCCGGCTATAGATTCGGAAAGGATCATGCCGTATATACTTCCTTCTTCTTCGACACAGCCCACGAAAGGATAGCCGACATTCTTCTCAATTACGAAAGACCAGGCATATTTGCACTAGCCGACAACTTCGCGCTCGAAGTTCTTCAAACAGCTTCGGCCGTTAAGAAGACACCTGGAAAGGACTTCTTCCTGGTCGGTTACGACAACCAGAGCTGGACAGAAAGGGCCGGACTTACGACGATCCAGCAACCGATGGAGGAGATGGGACGAAAAGCGGCCGAACTCATTATTAATAGAATCGAAGAACCGGTTGGCTATATTCAACCGGTCAAGTTTCTGCCATACGTGGTGCGTAGAAAAACTGCCTGAACCAGCAAACGAAGTTGAGGAGGATTTATGGCCAGAAAAGATAGTAAGCTCACTCTTGCACAGAAAGAACAGAGAACCGCTTACAGGCTTCTGATACCGGCATTGGTAATTCTTGCGGCCGTGGCCTTCTATCCACTGTTCGAGGTCTTCTATACGAGTTTCACCAACAGGGTCTTTGCCTCCGGAACTGACGAAGCACCCGATTTCATAGGTATAGAAAACTACAAAAGCCTTCTGGGTTTGACGATTCAAGAGATGCCTCCGGTAATCGACACAGAAACAGGGCAACCCCAGACCGATGCTTCGGGCAAAGCAGTTTACGAAAGGGCCGTCAGGGTACTGCCCAGGACACCTGTGAGATACAGGGAATGGTTCCAGTTCTCCTTTTTCGGTAAACGCTACGTAGTCGGCGCGAGAGATCCGGAATTCATGAAAGCCATCTGGAACACACTGGTATTCACAGTCGTATCCGTATTCCTGGAAACAATCCTCGGCCTTGGCGTGGCGCTGGTTGTGAACAGCAACTTCAAGGGCAGGGGTGTGATGAGGGCAACTATGCTAGTTCCCTGGGCCGTGATAACAGTGGTTTCGGCAAGAATATGGGAGTGGATGTTACAGCCGACCAGAGCCGGTCTATTCAACATGGTCCTGAACAGACTTGGACTTGGTGATGGAAGCCTCTCCTTCCTCAGTTCACCTGCGCTTCAGATGCCAACGTTGATAGCGGTCGACGTCTGGAAGACGACGCCCTTTATGGCTCTTCTACTTCTAGCCGGACTCCAGTTGATACCCAGGGAGCTCTATGAGGCCGGAAGGGTTGACGGTGCCAGTAAGTTCAGGCAGTTCTTTTCTATCACGCTACCTCTTCTCAAACCGACACTGGCCGTTGCGCTGATATTCAGAACACTCGACGCGTTGAGAGCCTTCGATGTTTTCCAGGTGTTAATGGGAAATAGAATGTATTCGATGGCCACCTACAATTACTACCAGCTCATCGGAAACAGAAATATGGGATTGGCTTCGGCGATAGGGGTGATCATCTTCATTTTCATAGCCGTCTTCGCGGTAATATATATGCGATTCATGGGAGTTGATAAGGAATGACTGGAAATAAGAGAACTCTCTGGATACTGGGAAAGACAGGTTTCTGGATACTCGTGATATTTATATTTTTCTATATGCTCTTCCCCTTCTATTGGGCGGTCAACTCCTCATTGAAATCGGAATCTCAGCTACAGATGACACCCGCAACCTTTCTTCCGGTTGACAGTCAGGGAAGATTCTCCCCCACGCTTCAGAACTACGTGGCCATCTTCAAGGATGGAACTTTCGTCCGGGCACTGTGGAACAGTACGATAGTGGCCGGACTCACAACACTACTGGCACTCGGTGTGGGCTCTTTCGCAGCTTATGCCATGGGTAAACTGAGATTCAAAGGGAAAAAGGCCACCCTGTACCTGATACTCTCTCTGACAATGTTTCCTCAGATAACTGTTCTGTCGGGACTTTACGCCGTCATCACAACGCTAAATCTCAGCACCCGGCTCAGCCTAATACTCTCATACATGATCTTCACCCTGCCCTTCACAACATGGGTGTTGACGGCCTTTTTCAAAGAGTTGCCTTCGGAGATAATGCAATCGGCATGGGTAGATGGAGCTACTCCCTTCCAGACATTTCGTATGATTTTATTGCCACTCACCGCCCCCGCGATGGTCACATCTGGACTACTGGCCTTCATTGCTGCCTGGAACGAATACATCTTCGCGCTAACCTTTACAACTATAGCACCCGGAGCGAGAACTATTCCGGTTGCTATCTCGCTCTTTACCGGAAGCGTCTCGAGACAGGTTCCCTTTGGTGAAATCATGGCCGGTGCTGTGGTTGTCACCGTTCCCATAGTTGTTCTCGTCTTCATCTTCCAGAGAAGGATAGTTCAGGGCCTCACGGCCGGGGCGGTGAAAGGTTGAAGATATTCCTTGTTTTCGAATCGCGCATGGTCTGATGGGAAGACAGGGGGGTGATCCCGGAAGATTCTAGAACGAAAGTGAAACACTGTATGTGAAACTAGAAAAGATCTTTAGAAACTATTTTTAAGGAGGTATTTTTATGAGAAAGTTACTGCTTACCCTAATGGTAGTGCTTGTAGCATTGGTGGCGTTTTCACAGATCGTTCTGACTGTGGCGGCCGGAGCGGTCGGACAGGAGCTCGAGCTCACAAAGCAGGCAGCTGAAGCTTATATGAGTATCCATCCCGATATCACGGTCAAGGTTCTTGACACCCCTGATATGGTCCAGGACAGACTTGGACTTTATCTGCAATTTCTCGAAGCGAAGAGCCCTGAGATCGATGTCTATCAGGTTGACGTAATATGGCCTGGCGATCTGGCACAACATTTCATCGACTTCTATGAATACAACGCTGATAAAGTAGTCTCAATGCACTTCCCGGCAATAGTTGAGAACAACACAGTCGATGGTAAACTCGTTGCAATTCCCTGGTTCACCGATGCTGGATTACTCTATTACAGAACCGACCTGCTCGAGAAGTACGGACTGAAACCACCCACCACCTGGGATGAACTTGAGAATGCCGCAAAGATCATTCAGGAAGGCGAAAGAAAAACCAACCCCGACTTCTGGGGCTTTGTCTGGCAGGGCAATGCTTACGAAGGACTAACATGTGATGCTCTCGAGTGGCTGGCATCCAACGACGCAGGTACTATTATCAGCCCCGACAAGAAGATAACAATAGCCAATGCCAACGCTATTGAGATACTCGAAAAAGTCGCCGGCTGGATCGGCACCATATCGCCATCAGGCGTTCTGACCTTCGCCGAGGAAGATGCAAGGGCAGTGTGGCAAACGGGAAACGCAGCTTTCATGAGGAACTGGCCCTATTGCTACAGTCTTAGCAAAGGCCCCGACAGTAATGTCGCCGGTAAGTTCGACGTTTCACCGCTTCCGGCTGGTAAGAGCGGGAATGGAGCTGCAACGCTTGGAGGTTGGCAACTTTCAGTCAGCAAGTACAGTAAAAATCCAAAAGAAGCGGCAGATCTAGCCTTATTCATGGCCGGTTACGAGATTCAGAAGCTCAGAGCCGTCGAGGGTTCGATGAACCCGACTATACAGGCTCTCTATGCAGACTATGAAGTTATAAAAGCCAATCCCTTCTTCGGATCACTCTTCGATGTCTTTATAAACGCAGTGGCGAGACCATCTACAGCGACGGCTCCCAGATACAACGAAGTATCCACCCTCTTCTTCAAGGCAGTTCACCGCATTCTCTCCGGAACATCAGACGCCCAGAACGTCCTTGAAGAGCTGGCGCTCGATCTACAAGACATAACCGGCTTTGAAATAGTCTGGGGATTCTGATACAATAGCGTTCGGGATACTGGCCCCGGAAGGGGCCAGTATGTTTGTTAGGAAGAATCTAAAGAGGTGAAGCGGTGAAAACAGTTAAGACAGTTAAAAAGAACCTTCAAGAATATGTATCGTTCAGCGAAAGCTCCGTTCTGGAAGATATAGAAAGACTTTCAGAACAACTCAGAGGAGCGCGGATACTGCACATAAACGCCACGGCTTTTGGTGGGGGGGTGGCCGAGCTTCTCCACACTTTGATTCCTCTCATGAATGATTGCGGTCTCGAGGTTGATTGGAAAGTGGTCGAAGCCCCGCCGGAATATTTCGATTTGACTAAACGTATGCACAACGCCTTGCAGGGAAAAGAAGATGTTCTTTCGCAGGAAGACCGCAGTCTATTTGAAAGTGTAGCCAAAGAGAACGCGCGCTTCATTGAGGCCAGTGAGTACGATATCGTAGTGATACACGATCCGCAGCCTGTTGGACTTCCTATCTTCGCGGATTTTGGTAATTCTAAACTCGTCTGGAGATGCCATATCGATACATCCTCTCCCAACCAGACCTTCTGGAAATATCTCAACTCGTTCCTTGCCTCGTACAACGCGGGGATCTTTACCTTGAAGAGTTACGCAAAAGAGGGGATAGCCATCGGAGAGATCTACGAAATAGCCCCCTCTATAGATCCACTCAGCAACAAAAACAGAGATCTTTCAGATGTTGAATTGACGAACGCAGTGAAGAAACTTGGTGTGGATATACGCAGACCCATCATCACGCAGGTCTCCAGGTTTGATCCCTGGAAAGACCCGATGGGAGTCGTGGATGTCTATAGAGGTTTAAAAAAGAGATTCGAAGGTCTCCAGTTACTCATGATAGGTTCCATGGCCTCCGATGATCCAGAAGGCTGGAAGATTTACGAAGATCTCCTCAGGTACACTGGTATGGACTACGATGTGAAAGTTCTGTCGAATTTCCAGGGAATCGGGGATATCGAGGTCAACGCTTCACAGAGACTAAGCGATGTTGTGATCCAAAAATCTCTCAGAGAGGGCTTTGCATTGACTATGAGCGAGGCGATGTGGAAGAGGACACCTGTTGTCGGCGGAAACGTTGGAGGTATTCCGCTGCAAGTACATCACGGTGTCAACGGTTACCTGGTAAACAGTATCGACGAGGCTATCGAATATACCGGGAAGATCCTCGAAAACCCCTTAATGGCCGAGGAAATGGGCAACAAAGGTTATGAGATAGCCCGGAGAGCTTTCCTAAGTACCCGACATCTCTACCAGTATTTGCAGCTCTTCTCGGATCTCATAGTATAGGTATATCCCCGATCTTCCAGTGTGGTCGATCGGGGACACTTTCTTACAATTTCTTTCTGACTTTGATCTTGGCCATGTTTTCATAGATAGGCAATCCATGAAGAAAGAGGTTCGGTGCCTCTCCCTGGATCAACGGAAGCGCGTACGATAAAAAACTGTCGCTCACATAGAAACCATCTTCGGAAATGAAGCTCTCCGGAAGAGACTTCGTTCCGTTAGCGACCTGCGAGAGATCGACGCATTCTAGCTCCTTGAGATAGGGTCTGTCGCAAGTCCGCTCTATGGAAACCATGAATCCGCTCTTTCCGCGCACCGCTTCCTTGACGGCGAAGGCTCCAACTTCTATAGCCTCCTGCCAGTCTATAAGGCTGGCTATATGCCTTGAAGATCTCTGGAGATAATCTGGAAGCGCAACATGAACTTTGCATTTCAAGCTTTCCCTCACCAGCCTCTCCAGATACTGGCCGATCTTGCCCAGCTGAACATTTCCGAAGGCGTCGTAGTAGCCGGCCGTGGACAAATAATTCCCGTCGCTCCCCTTGAGGGCCTCGGAAGCAACTATGGAGCAGTATCCATCGGTTTTGATAACCTCTTCGATTCTTCTAAGGAAGGTTTCCGGATTGAAGGCCACCTCCGGAAGTAAAATTATTTGCGGTCCCTGAAGTTGATCTATACCGGCCAGCGCGGCCGATGCCGCCAACCATCCTGCATGACGGCCCATCGACTCCATTATGAACACCTTCGTCGAATCGCTGTACATAGATTTCAGGTCTCTGGTGGCTTCACGTATCGAGATGGCCGTGAATTTGGCTGCCGAACCATAACCAGGGCAATGATCGGTGAGAAGCAAATCGTTGTCGACAGTCTTGGGTACACCGACAACTCTCAGTGGAAAGTTCATTTCTATAGCTTTTCTATGTATCTTGTAAGCCGTATCCATAGAATCGTTGCCGCCGTTGTAGAAGAAATAACCTATCGAGTGAGCATCGAAGACTTTGAAAAGCCTTTCGAAGTCTTCGTCCTTCTCCAGCTTTGTTCTGCAAGAACCAAAGACCGCACCGGGAGTGTATGGGATTCTTTCTATCTCACTCCGCTTTTCGTCGGTCAAGTCGAAGAGCTCTTCGTTCAGTATTCCCTTGATCCCGTTGACGCCCGCAAAGACCCTAGCGATATCACGACTCCCAAAAGCGGCAACGATTGTGCCGTAGGCCGAAGCGTTGATTACGGCCGTCACTCCCCCAGATTGTGCGTAAACAGCGTTCTTCATTTTTTCCACCCCCTGGATAGAATACCATCATACCACCCATTGACAGTCGGTTGCACAACAAAAAACAGACGCCACTGGTGGCGTCTGTTTCCATTCAAATGAAAGCGCCTTCAGTTACAGGCCCGTGTGATGATGGGAACGGTTTCAGAGGCGTTGCCCCAGATGGTGGTCACATTTTCCATAGAGTAGAGAGAGTTCTCCACACCTGAATAACCGGGCTTTTCGTCTAGATTGCATACGATTATGTGCCTGGACTTGTCAACTTCCAGTATGGGCATTCCGTATATCGGTGTATCCTCGGCCGTGTTGGCGGAAGGGTTGACCACATCACAGGCACCCACAACAATCGTCAGGTCGGTCTTCTCGAATTCCGGATTTATGGTCTCCATATCGTACAGTTTGTCATAGTCGATGCCCACCTCGGCCAGCAAAACGTTCATGTGGCCCGGCATTCTCCCGGCAACCGGGTGAATGCCGATCTTGACCTCTTTTCCCGATTGCTCGAGTTTGTCTATCAGTTCCTTGACCTTGTCCTGAGCCTGCGCCACCGCCATGCCGTAACCGGGAACTATTATCACTCTCCTGGCACTCTTTACAACAGACTCCAGTGCTTTTGACCCGGCCTTTCCCACTCTCTCTTCTTCGTCTGGAGTCTTCTCCAGCAACCTTGTTATGGTGGGAACGGTTTCGGAGGCATTACCCCAGATGGTGGTCACATTTTCCATAGAGTAGAGAGAGTTCTCCACACCTGAATAACCGGGCTTTTCGTCTAGATTGCATACGATTATGTGCCTGGACTTGTCAACTTCCAGTATGGGCATTCCGTATATCGGTGTATCCTCGGCCGTGTTGGCGGAAGGGTTGACCACATCACAGGCACCCACAACAATCGTCAGGTCGGTCTTCTCGAATTCCGGATTTATGGTCTCCATATCGTACAGTTTGTCATAGTCGATGCCCACCTCGGCCAGCAAAACGTTCATGTGGCCCGGCATTCTCCCGGCAACCGGGTGAATGCCGATCTTGACCTCTTTTCCCGATTGCTCGAGTTTGTCTATCAGTTCCTTGACCTTGTCCTGAGCCTGCGCCACCGCCATGCCGTAACCGGGAACTATTATCACTCTCCTGGCATTTCCCACCACCGCTGAGAGTCCAGTCTTATTTTCGGCGACTTTAGGTAGATCGATTGATGGAGACTGTGGCCGGACCGGGCTTTCCTGACGAGCCTGAGCCATGACAGTCGTTATTCCCGTGAGAACGGCCGAAAGACTTCTGTTCATGGCTTTGCACATTATTCTGGTGAGTATAAGACCGGAGACGCCGACAATCGCCCCGACACCAACCAGAAGAGGGTCTTCCACGGCGAAACCTGTGATCGAAGCCGCAATTCCCGAGAAGGAGTTAAGCAGGGAGATAACGACCGGCATATCGGCCCCGCCCACTCTCAGAGCCATTATCACTCCGTAGATACCCGATACGATAGCCAGCAAAACAAGCCAGAGGTTGAATACGCCGGTGAAAATTATACTAAAGAGAATTACTGCCGCTCCGGCGATCAGCAGTCCCTTCTGCGATTGGCCGTTTTTATCGACACGAACCGGTCTTCCAGATATCATTCCCTGGAGCTTCATCGCAGCCACAAGACTACCCGTGAAAGTCAGCATACCTACCGCCAAAGCCAAAGAGGCTGTCAGCCAGAGATACCAGACGGCATTTTCGGGGTACTGAACGCTTCCCGCGACGGCCACCAGAGCGGAGGCTGCACCTCCGAAACCGTTCAATACACCTACCATCTGAGGCATCTGTATCATCTTGACTATCTGTCCTAACCACACTCCGGCCGCGCCCCCGACTATCAACCATAGCCACAAAGAAGGATTTCCTATGCCGCCGTATGCGATTATCGTGTACAGTACTGCCACGGCCATGAAGATAGCGCCGATCCGGTTTCCAAGCAGGGCGGTTTTAGGAGATTGCATCAATCTTATCTGAACAATGAATCCGACTATTATGATCGCGGAAATAATTATGACGCTCATTCGCCCTTTCTCCTGCCGCTGGTGTTGAACATTTTCAGCATCCGGTCCGTCACCCAGAAACCTCCCACAACGTTTATCATGGCCATAAAAAGAGCTGTACCGCTCAAGAAACGCACAATCCCGGAATCAACAGTCGCGAAAACTGCGATGGCACCCAGAACCGTGATGCCAGAAAGTGCATTCATACCCGACATAAGGGGTGTATGCAACAGCGAAGGCACCGACGATATTATCCTGTATCCGAGGATTGCACAGGCGAGTAGAAAAATCAGCAAAGCAACGAGCATAGAAATCCTCCTTCCTGATACTTTACGACTATTCGTTTATAAGTCCCATCGACAGAAGCGTTCCGTGGTGAACAATTGAACCTCCACGAGTCACCAGAGTCTCACGAATTATCTGATCGTCCATATCGACATTGATCTTCGCATCTTTTACGAGATTATCGACGAAATACCAGATATTGCTCGAGAACATTCTGGTCGAATCTATGGAAAGTGTTGCCGGGATGTTCAATATTCCGATTGTCCATACGGAGTTGTAATCGTATTCCTCACCTTCGTGCGTAACCTCGCAGTTACCACCCTGATCGATCGCGATATCTACTATGACCGAACCTTTCTTCATAGTATCGACCATCTCTTTGGTAACCAGTGTGGGGGCGACCTCGCCGGGTATCAAGGCCGAGAGTATCAGGATATCGCATGTTGAAAGGTGTTTGGCGAGAATTTCGCGTTCCTTCACGTACCACTCTTTAGGCAACCTCTTTGCATAGCCACCTTTGCCAATGGCGAGTTCTTGAGGAACATCGAATGGGATTACTTCGACACCCAGAGATTTGGCCTGAGCTGCCGCTTCTGGTCTTATATCGAGAGCCTTGACCTTTGCTCCAAGCCTCTTGGCCGTTGCGATAGCCTGAAGACCGGCAACTCCTACACCGACGACGATCACTTCGGAGGGCGGTATCATACCGGCCGATGTCGGCATCATGGGTATGAACTTCTTGATGCGGTTGGCACCGAAGATCACGGATTTGTAGCCTGCGATGGTGCTCATAGAAGTGAGCGCATCCATAGACTGAGCCTTCGAAATTCTCGGTATGCTGTCCAGAGTGAAACTCGTGATACCTCTTTCTGCAAGAATCTTGATAGACTTGTGGTTGACATCATGAGCCGGATGAAGGAAAGCCACAATCGTTCCGCCTTCTTTTACCAGTTCGGCTTCATGCTTCCCCAGATCATTATTGAACTGCGGTTCCTTGACCTTGAGAATGAGATTGGCCCTCGAATAGACCTCTTGTGCGCTGGATACTACCTCGGCTCCGACAGCGGCGTAATCTTCGTCAAAAAAGAAGGCACCTTCTCCAGCGTGGCTCTCGATCAGAAACTTCGCACCATTATCCACGAATTTCTTGGCAACATCCGGGGTGACCGCGACACGCTTTTCGCGGGCCAGAATCTCCTTTGGAACACCGATCGTTAGTCCTGAAAACTTCATTCAAAATTCCTCCTCAGCAGTGATTGATAAAACACAGCCTCATTATACAATAGAGTCTTTAGGGGCGTAAACAGCTGAATTCCATCCTTGGAACTCGATTAACGCTTCCTATGGCTTTATAGATGCTTACCCTTCGAGATTACAAACCAGGAAGAAGTTATAGTATGTTTTCCATTTGCGCAATCGCATTTTTTGATCGATATCTCATTTCAATCCTCAATTACCTGACCGTAATTGTGAATGTGGTAGTCGTTTCGCCGCCCTTCAGGTCGCTGGCCTTCAACATGACCGTACTTGTGCCGAGTCCCTCGGGAGTGAAGGAGTAAATGCTTCCGGTCAACAAACCCGGCCCGTAAACCAGTTCGTACCTGAGATAATCTCCATCCGGGTCGCTGCTGAACTCCCTGAGATCCAGCCTCAATGTTCTGGTGGACATCGTTGTCTGATCAGGTATCGTGAATAGTGGTGCCCTGTTAGTGTCCGCTACTAGAAGATCGAAAGTAGATGAAACCTGACCCCCTTTGCCGTCTGAAGCCCTTATCACCACTGTATAGAAACCATAGTCGTCGTAGTCTGGCTCCACAATGTAATTGTTGTTCTCTATCCTTCCAATTCCCTGCACTATAGAGTAGGTAAGAGCGTCGCCGTCTGGATCCGAAGAAACCTTCGAGAGATCGACTACATACGTTGAACCTTCCGGAACGGTTATACCTGAGAGTTCCAGCAACGGTGGTCTGTTGACATCCCTGACTTCTACGGCAAAGGAGCCAGTTGTGTTACCTCCCTTTCCATCGTCGACCCTGATAACCACCGAGTAGTTTCCGGCCGAGTTGAAGTCCGTCCTAAGCGTATAGACGCTACCCTGAACAGTTCCCGGCCCCGATACAAGGGTGTAGCTCAACCTGTCGTTGTCTGGATCTGAAGAACTGGCCGCAAGGTCGATCGTCAGGACTTCTCCTTCGGCGATTCTTCTAGGAGTTATCGAGATAACGGGAGGTCTATTGGAAGCCTGAACATTGACTGTTACAGTTCTGTCAACAGTTCCTCCCTTACCATCGGAAGCCCTGATGGTAGTTGAGAAGAGGCCTGTGGTCTGCGATTGGAAAGTGAAAAAACCATTTTGAATGTTTCCCGGTCCACTCAGGATCTGGTACGACAGCGGATCGCCATCGGGGTCGCTGAAATAGTTGTTGAGATTGAGTGAAAAAGTCTGGCCCTGTACTACGGAGTTCTGGGGAATATCGACGGCGATTGGCGACCTGTTCTGAGCTATCACATCAATTTTGAAGCTGGATCGCACTGTGGTCTTTCCGTCGGAGACTTCAAGCTCTACCACCTTCTGACCGCTATCGTTGGGGGGACTCGAATATGAGTACAGTGTTCGCTCCAGCGTTCCCGGTCCCGATACTTTCCTTATCGTAATCGCATCGTTGTCTTTGTCGATGACAAAGCCCTTCAGATCTATCGCAAGAGTTCCACCCTGGTTCATCCTCTGGTCTGGAACAGATACCACCGGCGGATTGTTGGTGGCTATCGGTGTCTGTACCTGCGTATCCGTTCCGGTTGCAGCTGTCCCCTGCGCTGTGGTATCGGTGGCACGCTGCGATTGTTGATCAATGGAAGCGATGAAATCCCTATCGGAGAGTTTGAGTACCGATGTTGCAATTCCTCCCCTTCCGTCGGACACCCTTATACTGACAGTTTCTTCTCTGGAATTTGAAAAAGACGGTTTATAGGTATAACTGCTGCCAATTATCTGACCGCCACCCATTTCTATCGAGTAAATCAAAGTATCTAGGTCTGGATCTTTCGCATAATCATCCAGGTTTATGGAAACCATCTCGCCTTTTCCTAAAGTTAGCGACGGCAAGGCAAAGGTCGGCTGACGGTTAACTTCCCTGACTTCGATGATGAAAGTTTCTTCTGCGATTTGATCGCTCTGGTCACTGGCTGTGATGCTCACCGAATGCTTACCAGATTGCTGAAAGGTTGGAGAAAACGTGTATAGATTACCTTTTATCTCGCCGGGTCCGGAGATCTTCTGGAAGACGAGCAAACTCTTTTTCTCATCACTCGAATAATCGTGCAAATCGATGGTCAGGACGGCTCCCTCATCGATTATCAGATCGGGAATGTTCAACACCGGTGGCTTGTTAAGCATATCTGGCAGTAGCCTGATCGCGAAAACCACCATCACTACTACCATCAAAAGAGCCCAGAAGAACCATTTTCTCATACCGCACAACCTCCATAGAAGAGAAAACTGTACAACAACATTATAATCTTCTCTGGCATCACGCCAAAGAGAAGTCTCTATTATTATGACACTAAATCGACCGTAGATTGTTCGTCCGGTTCAACCATTTCGCTCCGGCACTTTCAATAAAAAGTTTACCTGTGAACGCTCACTGTGTACGATACTGTTTTTTTCAAGGCTTCGGTCTGGCCTTTCGTTTATTTTGATATAATAATTTTAACCTTTTATCTGGCATATTGTGCACCGCTTGTGCTAGAATCAATTTGATAGAAAAATCACAATCTTTTTCCGTTCTATATATCTGTTGAAGATTTTCTAAGGAGGTGCTATAGGTGCCCGTTACTATCACCATCAACGGCAAGGATTATCAGGTAAAGGAAAATCAGAGTATTCTCGAAGCCTGCCGTGACGCCGGGATAAACATCCCAACGCTTTGCTACCACCCGTCCCTGTCGGTCGTGGGTTCGTGCAGGGTCTGTGTTGTTGAAGTCGAGGGAGCGAGAAATCTTTCGCCGGCCTGCGCGACACAGGTGTCGGATGGAATGAAAATCAAAACCAGCTCCGAGAGAGTGAACAAAGCTGTAAGGTTTAATCTTGGTCTTCTTCTTTCCAATCACCCGAACGAGTGTATGACCTGCGATGTCAACGGCAGATGTGAATTTCAGGACCTAATATACCAGTACGACGTGAAGGACATGTTCCCCAAAACCTTGAGGAACGTCTCTTACGACACTTCCAGTCCATCGCTCTTCAGGGACATGAACAAGTGTATAGATTGTGGAAGATGCGTCAGAGCCTGCGATGAACTCCAGGGACTGTCGATACTATCGCCAGTCAACAGGGGCTACCACGTACTTCCACTACCGGCTCTGGGTGCACCTATCGCCGCTACAGATTGCATAAATTGCGGACAGTGCTCCGTTGCCTGCCCGGTCGGCGCGATAACCGAAAGAATGGAATTCAGAGATGTCATCACCGCTCTTCGCAAACACGACAAGGTTCTAGTTGCCCAGACGGCCCCGTCTGTACGTGTGGCACTTTCCGAAGAGTTTGGTGAGCTACCCGGATCGATAAGCACCGACAAAATGGTCGCAGCGCTGAGAAGACTGGGTTTTGATTATGTCTTCGATACCAATTTTACGGCCGACCTCACTATAATTGAAGAGGGCTCGGAACTCCTGGAAAGGGTGAAAGAGGGCGGTAAGTTCCCAATGTTCACCTCCTGTTGCCCTGGTTGGGTCAACATGATGGAGAAGCTCTATCCCGAATTCACCCAGAATCTTTCATCGGCCAAGTCTCCACAGGAAATGATGAGCGCCCTTATCAAGACATATTTTGCTGAGAAGATCGGCAAGAAACCCGAAGATATCTATCTGGTCTCGATAATGCCCTGTACCGCAAAGAAGGATGAAAAGAGCAGAGAAACTCTTTCGGTAAAGGGTATGCAGGCAACCGACGCCGTTATTGTAACCAGAGAGCTGGCCAAGTTGATCAAGATGTACAAGATACCCTACGAATCGCTCGAAGAGGAACCATACGATGCACCTCTGGGAATCTCCACAGGAGCCGCCGCCATCTTCGGAGCAACCGGAGGAGTCATGGAAGCGGCCCTGAGAACTGCTTATGAACTATACACCGGCGAGGAGCTTCCAAAACTCGACTTCGAATTTGCCAGAGGTTTTGATGGAGTCAAAGAGACTGAGATCGATATGAAGGGTACCAAAGTGAAAGTCGCCGTGGTTCACGGTGGAAGTAACGTTGTTCAGCTGATGGAAAAAATACGCTCGGGAGAGAAGTTCTACCACTTCGTAGAAGTCATGGCCTGTCCCGGCGGTTGTATAGGCGGGGGCGGTCAGCCGAAATCCAGTAAGCCCGGTTATCTTCAGAAGAGAATGGAGGCGATCTACAACATCGATAGAGACTCGAAGATCCGAAAGTCTCACGAGAACCCTGCCATAACCAAGATATACGAAGATTATCTCGGCAAACCTCTCGGTCACCTCTCTCACGAACTTCTCCACACTCACTATAAGAACAACCAGAAGAGCGTAATAGAGAGAAAGAAGGAATTGGAAGAAGTATCTAAGGGTTGAAAGATCTGCCAGATATAATGAGGGGAGCCGGTGAGGCTCCCCTTTTTACTGGCCGTTTTCTCTTTCGAAAACTGTCACTGCTAGAGCATAGGGAGTCTTCAAGAGGCATTTCAGGTCGAGATAGAAAGATCTTCTCGCTACGTAGTAAAGGTCGTAGGCCGTCTTGATTCTGTATTCCTCGACTGTTACAGTGTATTTGTAGTTGATTTGCGCCCAGCCAGTCAACCCCGGTCTCACCAGCAATCTGAGAGAGTAGCCGGGTATATTGTCGCTTCCCAGCTTGTGAAAGGACGGTAGTTCCGGTCTGGGACCAACAAGGCTCATATCACCCTTGATTATGTTTACTATCTGGGGTAGTTCATCGAGCCGAAGCGGTCTCAATACGCGCCCCAGAACGGTTATTTCATTGCGACCGTCTCTGGTGCCGTAAGTCCTGAATTTGTACATCTTGAAAAGTGAACCGTTCTTTCCGACGCGATCCTGACTGATGAAAACCTGCCGGCCGCCGGTAATTAGCGAGATCAGGGTAATGAGGATTAAAAGGGGTGAAAAGATAATAAAGAAAAGGCCTCCGACTAAAACATCTAGAAGCCTTTTTAATCTGTCATAAGCCCGAATCTCTTCCAGTGAAAGACCTTCTATTTCCATCAATTGCGACTCATCAAAGTTGAAACGGCCGAACCTGAACAACACCGCGTGTCTGAAGAAAACCGTTGAGGTCGCCGGCATAACCGAGAGAATCGACAACCGGCGGATCAGTAGAAGCAAGAGAAGAAAGAGACAAATCAATGCGGCGGAACCGAGGGTGGAAGACCTCTGTCTTCTTTTATCAGACAGGACCATTCCCTCATAACCGCGCATCGAGAAACTTATAAAGAGGCTCAAACCCAGTCCTGTAAAAAATTCCAAAGGTCCGAGCCAAAAGAACGCCAGTGCACAAAAAAGGTCTATAAAATAATAGAGGCTCATCTTTAGTATTCTCTCACTTTTCTGGCATTATTTGAATCCACATTTTCACAGAATATTGAAAAAACCCCGGTAATATAGAGTAATATGGATGATGGGGAGGAATCGATGAAAAAGCTATATCTGAGTGATCTTCATATTGGCGACGGTACACTCAAAGACGATTTCAAGTTTGACGAAGACCTCATCGAGCTCATTGAGAGTTCAAATAAAAAGGGTTTCAACGAAATAGTCATAGTTGGAGACGGACTGGAGCTTCTGACCTCGGAAAAAGTAAAGGAGAAGGGTATGGTCTCCTACAAAGAGCTCCTGGACAGTCTAGACGTCTCGTTGATCGACAGGATAGAGGAACGACACAGAGATGTCTTCAAAGTTTTCAGGGAGTTCAGCAAGACCGGAGATCTTATTTACATAGTCGGAAATCACGACTCTTTTCTCCTGTTCAAAGAGGAACTCTGCGATAGAGTGCGACAAATCCTCGGTGGAAACGACAAGGTGAAGATCGTGCCGTACTATCTCGACAGACAGTTCAAAACGCTTGCCATTCACGGAAATCAGTACGATATCGTCAACCGCTTCTTCCTAAACAGGAAAACCGGTCAGTTGGAGCAACCGTTCGGTGATTTCATGGCACGCTTCATGATGGAGAATTTCGATCACCTGCTCATGAGGGCCGAACTGCCGGAGCAGTCAGTCAGGGACTACCAGAACATACACCCGACGCTTGATGTTTTCCAGTGGTTCGATTATATAAGAAGAACATTCGATATAAACGTCGATCTTCAGGAAGAGTGGTCTAAAAACTTCGTGAAACTTCTAAAAACACCCTTCGCAAAAGTCTGGATAGACAGAAACTGGCCGGTATTGAAGATCCTGGCAGGACTTTTCATTAACCGTTACGGTGGCATGAAACTGGGCGATTTCATGGTAAGAATGGTCATGGCAACACGCAAATTCAGAAAGACCGACAACCTGTACAGGCAGGCCCGTAGAATGTTGGGCGCGGAAGGTATGAAGGGATTCAGAAAAGCCATGAACAACGACTACTTCGCCGCATACGGTAATGGCTCTCCAGCGATAGTTCCAGGTGAACTGAAAGGTGTAATAATGGGTCATAATCATCGACATGTGCTTCGCATGGTATCTAACAACGGAGAGGAAAAATTCTATGCCAACACCGGGACGTGGAAGCCGGTCGTTGAATTGATAGATGACAACCCGGGCAACGGTTTTGCCAGAAGAGTCGAATTGGGGTATATTACCATAGAAATGATCGGGGACGAATTTCTGGTGCAGTCCAAACATATAAAGAAACTGAGCACGGTTCGCCTTGTGGAGAAGACAGCCAGAAGCGGAACTTTTTTTGATGTGTAAAATCATGTTGGAAGGTTTTTCCAATGAGTTCAACGGTCCGGGTATCTGAGGAGGGATTCAGTGGTGTATCTCAGGGGCTCATCTATAGTGCCGATCATAATTACCATTCTGTTTGTCGTAGTGGCTGCCGTCGTGGCGGTATTTTTTCTGTGGCCAGCTCCCGAACCTAGAATATTGATCACGAATGTTTCACCAATTCCTAGAAACGGGGAAAGGGTTCTGGCAGAGCAGTTCATAGAATTGAAATGGGAAGCCGTTTACGAGAGGCCCAGGCAGGGTTTGATGGCTGAAGTGTTCGCCGGAGAGGACCGTAACGGCCTCATTAAGCTTGCCCAGGATATAGAGGGTACTCTAACTTCACAGTCCGAAGGAATCTTTTCCTTCGTTTTCCGCTATCCGGTAGAACCGCACTCCCAGTACTGGTGGAAGGTCCGTGTTTACAACCAGAAGGGAAAATCGGCCGAGAGCGAAGTATGGACCTTCGTCCTAATGAACCATTATCCGGAAAAACCGGTGCTGATTCCACCCAGTCAGAATTCTGCCAACGTGGCCTTGAGGGATCTAGTTCTCAAGTGGGAGGCCTCCGATCTCGATAACGACGAGCTGATCTACGATGTTTACTTCGGGCGAGAACCAAGGCTGGACGATAGAGATCTTCTTTTAAAAGGAACTAGAGATACAGAGATAGATATTTCCACCCTCAAAAAACTCGATTACTCAACCAGGTACTACTGGAAAGTCGTCGCGAAGGATCCTTACAGTGGCGAGTCTGTGTCCAAGACCGACTCTTTCACGACCCAGATACGCGCAGAACTTCCGGCCCTATCGCCCGGTATGCCAGTAAACGGCATGACGGGTTTTGACGCCGATATAGCGACGCTCTCCTGGAAGACCTCTCTCCCTCTCGATTACTACCCGGACGGGCTCTTCTTCGATATATATATTGCCGAAGGACAGTCCAGGGCCTCGCTGGCAGGCACCTCCAACAAGACAGAGATAGTTGTTCCTTCAATCAAAGGTCATACATCCTACAGCTGGTATGTAGTTGTAAGAGACGCATCTGGAAAGGAAAAGAGAAGCGACCAGTGGACGTTCACCACTGCCAACAGGCCACCGGTGATCGATATTCAGTACCCCGATTTAACCACATCATCTACCAGTGTTCCCGTGAGCTGGACGGCCATTGACAGAGATGGTGACGAAATAACCAGCGAAGTTTTCTTCGGAGAAGTCAACGAAACACCTGTGAGGATCGCGTCGGGAAAGATGACCTCCGTCTTCCTCTCAGGTCTTAACATCGGAAAACAGTACACGCTCAAGGTAGTTTCGAAAGATGGACGGGGCGCACAGGCAGAGAAGGAGATACTTCTTACTCCCGGCAACCGTGCCCCTTCCGTAGTACTTTCCAGACCCGAGACCGAAGGTCTGGTTGAGCCTACGGCAGTGACCTTCGAATGGTCGGGTAGCGACAGCGACGGCGACAGACTCAAGTACCAATTGCACATCAATTCGCCTGGACAGAGACAGGTATTCGAAAACATCGAAGTTGAAAGGTTTACCGTCAGAGATCTCCAGGAGGAGAGGGAGTATAGATGGTACGTTATAGCGAGCGACGACAAGGGAGCATTCGCCAGAAGCTCCGAAAGAGTCTTTACGACTGGCAAGAAATCCCTCGAAGTCGTTACCCTGCTCTTGCCGGAACAGGAAGCTTTGGAGTTGCCACTCAGAAACGCCGAGTTCACCTGGAAGATAGATCAGGAGCCGGAAAACGCCCAGTACCGATTCACACTTTCGAGAGACCCGAAAATGGAAGAGATAGTGATCCAGAGAACAGTGAAGGAGAAGGCACTGAAAGTCAATCAGGAGTTCCAGAGCAATTCGCGGTATTACTGGAGTGTCGATCTACTGATCGGCGAAGAAGTTAGAACGGGTGAAGTTAGAACCTTCAAGACTTTCAACAACCCGCCAGAGGTTCCGACCGCGAGGTCGCCTGTGAACGGTGCCACCGACGTTTCAACCGAAAGGCTCGCTCTTGTCTGGGATGCCAGCGATAGTGACGGTGTTGTAGCCAGTTCGATCGTTCACTTTAAAATAAGTGGCGGTGAAGAGAAGGTTCTGAACACCAGCTCGAACTCGGTGGTGGTGGATGGACTGTTATCTGGCCGCGAATACAGATGGTGGGTAGAAATCATCGACGACGGCGGAAAGAAAAACAAAGGGCCGGAGTGGACCTTTACGACCGGCAATCAATCCCCCACCGTAGCCTTCACCTTACCGTCTGGCACACTCCTGGAAGGCGTAGCCGCTCCTTTACAATTCACCTGGGAGCTCGACGATCCCGAGGGAGAAAGTCTCTCCGTATCTGTCTTCTTGAGCGAAACAGGCAAAGAGAGCGCAACCCCCGTGGCGAGTGGAAACAATCTGCTCTCTTACAGAGTTGAGCGGATCGAGGAAGGTAGGGATTATACCCTGACTGTTGTAGCCACCGACCCCGGAGGCAAAGAGGGAAGGGCCTCGATCGCTTTCAAAGGCAGATACTCGCCGATCACATATATCTATCCCACAAGCGGTGGCCTTTACTCTGGCGAGAGAAACTTCGAATGGTCGCACGTAGGCGCCGGTGAAGGTTACATATTTAGGTTGTACGACGAAGGGTTCAATCCACTGGTTAGGGCCAGAACGACGGAGGCCAATTACAGACCGGAAATAACTTTTGAAACAGGGAAGCAATACTATTGGGCCGTATCCGTTATCGATGGAGATCGTGAATATGCCGGTTCGCCAATTGGATTCGTTAATGGTTCGGGTAACAGCGTAACACTGCTGTCTCCACAGAACAACGCGATAGTGGATTCTTCGGGGGTTACGCTGAACTGGGAGGTTCAGGGCCCACAGAACAACATCTCGCGTACCGAGCTCTTATTCGGAGAGATCGGCAATCTCTCTCCCATAATAATCGGTCCTAACTCTAGGTCCTATACCATCGGAAGACTCGGTGGAGGAAAGTTGTACGAGTGGTACGTACAGCTCACAGACGTGAGTGGAAATACTTCCAGAAGCGAGATAAGAAGGTTCGAAGTTCCGTCAGAAATTACAAACAACCCGCCGCTTATAGCTCTCACGTCACCGCAAGAGGGTGCAGTAGTCGATCAGAGTTCCGTCGAATTGAGATGGTCGGCCAGCGACGAAGATGGCGACCGTTTAAGTTTCTCTCTGTACTTTGGGAAAAACAACGATATGCTCCTTGTAAGCGAGAGTATAACCTCTAATTCCTTCACGGTGACCAACCTTGAGCCGGGCAACAGCTATGGCTGGTATATCAGAGTGAGCGACGGCAGGATAACGCTCGATTCTCCTCTGAGGCGTTTCACAACGACCCAGAGAGCCGTGACTATCGACACTCCGTCTCCATCGAACGGGAGTGAAGGGATAGGCATTAAACCGGTCCTCTCCTGGCGAACGCAGGGAACGACCGGTGGTGAGTTCAGGATCTATCTCGGTACTTCGAGATCGTTCCTGCCGATGGTCGGAACCTCGGCCTCCAGCTCCTTCGCTTACACGGGCGAGCTGGAGATGGAAACCACTTACTTCTGGAGGGTTGAACTTTGGGAGGGTGGAAATCTGGTCTCCTCATCGCCGCTCTGGCAGTTCTCCACCGAGAGCAGGCCTGTTCAGGTTTCCGATTCCACTACGGTGGCTGTGTACGTTAACGGTACGTTGAATGTTATCTCTATGGATAATACATCCGGTACAGTTAGCGTGATCAGGAACCCCTACCAGTACCAGGGAAAGGTTTCCCCGGTCACCAACGGCGATCTGATCTATATGGTTGATGACACCGGAAGACTCGTGACACTGAGGGTCAGCGGAACCACCATCGAGACGGTTTCGAGTCTGAACACGGGAACCAGTCCCGAGACACTCGTACTGGCCGGCGGTTATCTCTGGCTGCTGGATACCAAGAGCGCCGCGGTGGTTCTCAGAATCTCGCTCGACAACAGAGGGATACCGATCAGGAGCGAAAGCGTCTTCAGAGACTGGACAACGCCGGTCGATATGTTTGTCAGCGAGGATCTTTCAAGGATCTATCTCGCCGATGCGCTTTCCGGGATAAAGGTGCTCGAGAGGAGTGGCTCTTCGTACGGGGATGTCTCCTCGAGGTTCACAGTCTCTCTCAACGGTTACGCCAGATCTGTCGTGGCCGTTCAGGACCTGGTCTTCTCTGGAGAGGCTGGTATAGACGGCGGACTTAAAATGATAGACCTTTCCCGGTCTGTCAGGAGCAATTTAGGGAAATACTACATAGTCTTGAAGCTCTTTGTATCGAACAACATTATCTATGCCATAACGGACAAAGGGGTCTCGATAATAGACATTTCCAGTCCGTCCCAACCTGTGATTTTGAGGGATATAGAGATTTCGCAGGTCGAGGAGATAAGGATTTCGGGAAGACTTCTCGCCGTAAGGGCGGGAAACAGACTGCTAATATACGACGTTCTATCGGCAGGTAACCCAGTGCTTCTGAATGAATACAATTGAGTGCGCTACTACAAGGAGGTGGCTGTATGAAAAGGTTCTTTCAGATTTTGGTTCTGGCTTTGTTAGCTGTTACGTTATTAGCAGGCTCCCCTGGGAAGCTGGTGATGGCCATCGAAACCGAACCGGTTGGCCTCGATCCTACACTGGTCACGGCTTTCGCTTCGCACAGGGTGCTGGAAAACGTTTATGACGGTCTGTTGAGGTACGATGAAAGTATGAACCTGGTACCAAATCTTGCCGAAAGCTTCGAAGTGGTTGATCCGTACACTATTCTCTTCAAGCTGAGAGATGGTGTGAAATTCCATAGCGGAGATCCATTAACCTCGGAGGACGTGATTTTCACGTTTGAAAGGCTAATGAACCCCGACACCAAGGCCCCGGCCGCGACCTACTACAAGGAAGTCAGTTCGATAAAGGTCGTTGACGGTAACAAGATCGAGTTCAAGCTCACCATCCCAATGGCCGCCTCGCTTTTGCCGAACTTCGCCGGTGTCAACAGCTCAATCCTCTCCAAGAAGTTTGTGGAATCGGGAGCCAATCTCCAGCTCTCGGCCAACGGAACAGGACCCTTCGAACTTGCCGATTATGTAGCGGGCAACTACATAACTCTCAAGAGAAACACGGAGTATTTCATCGAGGGCCTTCCTTACCTGGACGAGATCAAAATGATGATCATGCCCGAAGAGGTGACCAGGGTTTCGGCACTGAGAAACGGTGACGTTGATCTGGCAAGAATAAACGAGCCGCTCAGCTTGAATCAACTACCGACAGACAGATTCAAGATCCACAGAAATGCGGTGCTCAGCTATTACCTTCTGGGAATAAACACCACGAGGGGGCCGCTCAGCAACCCCAAGGTGAGAAATGCCCTGAATTACGCTATCAATAGAGAAATGATCGTCAAACTCGTCGCCTTCGACGAGGGTGCGGTGACCGGTCCGCTCAATCCCGAATTGGAGTTCTGGGCGATGAAACCCTCTCAATTCAGTGAATACACATACAACCCCGCAAAGGCTAGAGAGCTCCTAACCGAAGCCGGATATCCTAACGGTTTTGAGTTCGAGATAGTGGCCTCCCAGAGATACAGTTTCGACAAAGTTGCCCAGGTCATTCAGGCGCAGCTTGCAGAGGTCGGTGTCAGAGCTAAGATAAACCTTGTGGAGTGGGGTATATTTATAAGCAAATGGAGAGAGAGCGACTTCGACTCCTTCATTTCACTCAACAGTGGTTCTATCGATCCCGACATACAGTTCAACAGAACTTTCCACACAGGTGGTTCTACGAACGTCTTCCTCTATAGCAACCCCGAGGTTGACGCCCTGCTCGACAGGGGAAGAAGCGAGGCCGACATAAACGAAAGGCAGAAAATATACAACCAGTTGCAAAAGATTCTGGTTACAGAATCTCCGATTATCTTCCTGTACTCGGCCAATACGCTCTTCGCAACCAACAACAGCGTAGAAGGGTTCAGGTCTCTGGCGAATGAAAGCCTTATTTTCCTTAGAGAGACTTCCAAGAAATAAGGGGGCGTAAATGGAGTTCGGCTACATTATAAGAAGGTTACTGTCTGCCGTCCCGACTGTACTGCTGGTTACTTTCATGGTCTTCCTGGCCATACACCTTGTTCCTGGAGATGTAGTAGATATAATGTTAGGGACACAGAACTATCTGACCCAGGACCAGATAGAGGAGCTCTACAGAGAGTACGGTCTCGATAAGCCCCTGATAGTACAGTACGGAATCTGGGTGAAGAATCTTTTCACTTTCAACCTCGGGACCTCTTTGAGAACAGGCAAGAGCGTAACCGAACTCCTGGGCGAGAGATTCCCCGTGACTCTGGAACTGGCCGTTTTTTCGCTCTTCTTCGCTCTAGTTATCGGGATACCTCTGGGAATAATCTCGGCGGTTAAGAGGAACTCGTTCATCGACAATGTAGTAAGGGTAATAGGGCTGATTGGTCTTTCGTCCCCATCCTTCTGGGTGGGGGCGATTCTCATAGTTCTCTTCTCGGGAGTTTTCGAGAACTTCAATCTCTTCGGCTACGTGAGTATGTCGAGCAATCTGATCGATAATCTCCAGGTTATGTTGTTGCCCTCTCTTACACTCGGATTGATGGTATCGGCGCAGATCCTGAGAATGACCAGAACCTCGATGCTCGATATTCTTACCCAGGATTACGTAAGAACGGCCAGGGCCAAGGGAGTCAATTCCAGAAACCTGATAATGAAACATGTGCTCAAGAACGCCCTGATCCCGGTAGTCACTTTATCGGGGATACAGCTGGGTTATCTCCTTGGGGGAACGATCGTGATAGAAAACATGTTCGCCCTTCCCGGAATGGGAAGGCTTCTGCTGCAGGTGGTCAACGAGCGAGACTACCCCGTGGTACAGGGAATAGTGCTATTCATAGGTGTTTTGATAGTGCTGCTCAATATCCTTGTAGATATCCTATACACAGTAATCGACCCCAGAGTCGAACTGCGTTAGGTGGTGGAGCAGTGCTGAAGATTTTACGTAGACTAGCCAGAAACCCTCTGTACGTTATCAGTCTGTTGTTGCTGTTGGTTGTAGTTCTGATAACGCTCTTCCCCGGACTCTTCGCTCCTTACGATCCCTACAAAATGGACGTCGAAGCCTTCATGAGCTGGCCTTCGTGGAAGCACCTTTTCGGCGGAGACCAGTTCGGAAGAGATGTCTTTTCCAGAGCCATGTTCGGGGTGCAAAAGAGTATGATAATCGCCTCCAGCGCGATTGCAATATCTGCCCTCATCGGTACCATGCTGGGCTTGATATCAGGCTATCTCAGCGGTGCCACAGACCTGGTGATAATGAGGATAATGGACAGCTTCTTCGCCTTTCCCTCCTTGATACTGGCACTCTTCATAATTGCTCTCTTCGGATCGAACATGGTGAATCTAGTATTCGCCATAGGGCTGGTTTACGTTCCCATCTTCGCAAGAACCGTGAGAGGGGCTGCACTCTCCCTGAGGGAGAGTCTCTACGTAAAGGCTTCGAGGGCTCTCGGAAAGAAGAGCCTTTCTATAATGTTAACGGATATTCTGCCCAACGTCTCTTCGGTTCTCATAGTGACCTTCACTACCAACGTGTCGACGGCTCTCCTGACGGAGGCTTCTCTTGGCTTTCTCGGTCTTGGAGTACCACCGCCAGAACCCACACTGGGAGGGATGGTGGGACAGGGCACGGCCTTCCTTTTGAGTGCGCCGTGGGTAGTACTCTTTCCCGGCTTGGTGATAGCTCTGATAGTTCTCAGTCTCAATATCCTGGGCGACGGATTGAGGGACATACTCGATCCCAGGATAAACAGATAATCACCACTTATACCTCCATAGAACTGTCGAACTGGTAGAAACACCGTCAACATACTTCTTCAGAAGATCTAACTCCTCGCTGGTATCGATAAGACCGGCCGCCACCAGGTTCACATCCGGAACCATCGCGCGTATTCTGGGTGCAACCTTGGTCGATACCAGACCTGGTAGAATTTCTATGTTTTTTACACCGTTGGAGAGTATCTGCTGAATTCCCTTGTCCACCGCCCGTGAGTCCAGGGCGAAGAATCTCAAGAGACTGTTCATTCCCAGAGAGATTGCCTGCTTGCTTATCCTTATTTTGGCGGTGATTATACCATCGATCCCGCATTTCTTTAAAAAGAGAACACTGTCTTCGTCGCCCGAAAGACCTGATATGAAATCTATATCGACGAAAACAGACTTGCCGGCGGCCTTGAATTCATTTATCCGGTCTTGAATTTCGAAGAGGCCTCCGTTCAGAAAGAAAACCGTCCGCGGATCTACCTCCTCCGGCCGGGTTTTCCTATCCCATAAAGCGGCAATAATACCTTTGAGCATGGATTAACCTCCTTGCCAATATTCTACCATCTTAAAAAGCCCGGGTTTTCTCCGACCATTCTTCCAGCCGCGCAAAAAGAGAAAGTCCTATATGCTATAATTTTATCGACACGTGGTAGAGCTTATGAGAAAACCACGCCATGCTTTCGTGGCGTGGTTTTTCTTTGGAGGTGTTTCGATGAGATCGGTGGTAATTGGAGGGGGAGTTATCGGGACGCTAATTGCCCGGCAACTGAGTAAATTCGAAGGTGAAGTAATCCTGATAGAGAAGAGAGAGGATCTGGGCCAGGGTATCACCAAGGCAAATTCGGCCATCATTCACGGGGGGTACGATGATCCGCCGGCAAGCCTAAGAGGCAGGTTGTGCGCCAGGGGCAACGAACTGTACGATAGGTTGGCCAGAGAGTTGAAAGTTCCAGTCAACAGGATCGGCTCAATCGTCGTCGCAAGAAACGAAGAAGAGTTGAAAAAACTGGAAGAGCTACTGGTCAACGGCCAAGCTAACGGCGTTCGCGATCTGAGAATAGTGGGGAGAGAGGAACTGCACGAGCTGGAGCCGGCTATCTCGAGTGTGTTCAACTACGCCCTTTACTGTGGAAGCGCCGGTATCACCGAGCCATGGATGGTAGCCATAGCGGCCTCGATAAACGCCGCTCGCAACGGAGCTGAAATTATCACCGGAGACGGAGTGGTCGGCGGCAGGGTTGAAGAAGGCTCTATAAAGAGCCTCCGTCTGGCTTCCGGCAGAGAAATAAAGAACATCGATATAGTGATAAACGCAACCGGCCTCTTCTACGAAAAGGTGGCACGGCTTTTTGATGTTGAGGTACCACCGGTCAAATTGAGAAGGGGCGAGTATATTCTCCTGGATAAAAGAGCCAGCGATCTTGTCAGAAGAATCGTCTTTCCGCTCCCTACCGCCTCAGGAAAGGGAAGATTGGTGCTGCCCACGATCGACGGTGGCGTACTCCTCGGACCCACTTCGGAAGAGCTACAGGATTTCACTCCGCAAGAGCTGAAGACAACGGCGGAGGGATTGTATTCTGTCAGGCAATCTGGAAAGGAGCTGATTCCAGGAATCGATTCACCCCAATGGTACGTCAAATCCTTCGCAGGTATCAGACCGGAAAGCTCCGGCAAGGACTTCTACATAAAAGCCGCTTGTGAGATTGATAACTTCATAACCGTTGGAGCCATTAGATCGCCAGGCTTGACGGCTGCTCCCGCGATCGCGGAATACGTCGTTCTTGAGCTGCTGCCTTCTATTGGCGTTTCACTTGAGGAGAAGAGAAACTTCGATCCTTTCATAGAAGAACAGACCAGAATAAAGGAACTCCCATTTGAAGCCATCTCCAGCTTGATCGAAAGTGATCCCCTATACGGAAAGATAATCTGCCAGTGCAACGAAGTTTCGGAAGCTGAAATCGTTCAGTCGATAAGAGACGGGGCGCGAACGATAGATGGAGTTAAGTTTAGAACCAGGGCCGGTTTTGGTCGATGTCAGGGTGGTTTTTGCAGCTGGAAGATCGCCTCGATACTCTCAAGAGAACTGGGGAAAGATCTCTCCGAGATACGTCAGAACGTTCCTGAAAGCTGGATAACCGACGGGAAGGTGAGAGAAAGATGCTGAAGAGAGAGAAAACGGATGTTCTCGTGATCGGAGGCGGAGCTGCCGGTATGGCCTGTGCCCTGAGCGCCGCGAAAGAAGGTGTATATGTAACGCTTCTCGAAAGAGAATCGAGTGTGGGGGGCGTTTTGAACCAGTGCATTCACAACGGATTCGGCCTGCAATTCTATCACCAGGAACTCACAGGCCCGGAGTTCGCTTCCAGGCTGATCGATGATATGAACATGGAAAACGTAAAAATCATCAGCCAGTCGTACGTACGCGATATCGACGTTCGAAAGAGAGTCGCACAGGTACTTTCTCCAGACGGTGCCTACGAAATACAGGCCGGAGCTCTGGTTATCTCCACCGGCGCCAGAGAGAGACCTTTCGGATCGCTTCTAATACCGGGCGACAGGCCGGCCGGCGTCATGCCGGCCGGAGTTGCGCAGAGATACGTAAACCTTGAAAATCGAATACCGGCCAGAAAAGCTATGATTCTGGGCTCCGGAGACATCGGACTTATTATGGCGCGACGCCTCACTCTGGAGGGAGTTGAGGTAGTAAGCGTTCTAGAAAGAATGTCTTACCCAGGAGGACTGACTAGAAACATAGTACAGTGTTTGGAAGACTTCGATATACCGCTCCATCTCTCTACCACGGTTACGGGAATCAGTGGCGACGGAAGACTGAGAAGTGTGGAGATCTCGAAGGTCGACGAGAACTTTACGCCAGTTCCGGGTACTTCCAGAACCATCGACGTAGATGCACTTATTCTTTCGGCCGGCCTTCTACCGCAGGTAGAAGATTTCAGCGACGACCTTGAAGTCGATCCGATGAACAGGGGCTTCCTCGTTTCAAACACCTGTGAAAGCAGCATAGAAGGAGTCTTCGCGGCCGGAAACAATGTCGCCATCTTCGATCTGGTGGATTATGTAGCCGCTGAAGGCTGGATTGCAGGTCGTCACGCCGCACTATTCTCCAGGGGAGTTAATACTTCAGGAGATAGAGTGCCGGTCTTCCGGGGAAAGAACATAAGCGTTCTGGTCCCGGGAATCGTCGATATGGAGGAGCATTTGAGACTATACATAAGACTGAGAAAACCGATGGAAAAAGGCTTAGTGGTCCTGAAGGAACTAAAGATCGAAAAGAAGTTCTCGTACGGAGTACCCAGCGAGATGATACAGCTGGTAGTGAACAGAGACAAACTACAACCGCTGATGAATTACGGCAAACTCACAGTAGAGGTGCAGTGATGGAAGGTCACATAACGTGCGTGATATGCCCAGTAGGGTGCAAAGTATCCGTCAGAAAAGAGGGAGTTCAATACACAATAGAAGGCAACCGCTGTGCCCGTGGTGAGGAGTACGCCCGCAACGAGTTGATGATGCCCAAAAGAATTCTGACAACCAGTATTGGGGTATCCAACGGTACATTACCTCTGGTCTCTGTGAAGACACCCAGACCGATCGACAGAGCGCGTATCAAGGAGATAATGAAAGAGATAAAGAACCTGTCGATAGTTGCCCCCGTGGCAGTCGGCGATACAGTAGTCGAAGACATCGATGGAGAAGGTACGCCGCTGCTTGCAACCAGAGCCGTCAGCTGCAACGGTGGGAGAGAAAAAACAACTCTACCTACTTGAAATAAAGAAAGTTTCGAGTTACAATAATCAATGTGTTCCAGCGTGGCTCAATGGCAGAGCATCCGGCTGTTAACCGGACGGTTGGGGGTTCGAGTCCCTCCGCTGGAGCCAGGACTCCCCCGAAATTTCGGGGGAGTTTTCTCATATGCAGCTCTGACCGGGAACTTTGGGGAATAGTCTGGTTTTCGCAACGTGATCCAGAGAGCAGAGATATCTCGTCAACCTCTCCACTCCGAAACCACAGCCGGCCGTCGGTACCAGGTTGCCGTCTTCTGCGATCTCCATGTACCAGGACAGCTCTTTAGGGTCGCTCCCCTTGAACTCCATCCGCTTCACGATTCTCCGGTACTCCCACTCCCTTTCACCGCCCGATAGAGCCTCGCCAAAGCCAAGAGGGAGAATAAGATCCATATCCACGAGGGTTTTGCCGTCATCTGAAAGCCGATCATAAAACTCTCTCTCCCAGATGGGAATATCTATAAGCCAGAAAGGTTCGGTAAAGCTCTTTGAGAGAATCGTTTCGAAATCCTTTCCGTACTGGTCGTAGGCATCCAGATACTTCACCTTTGGGAAGGGGCGGGAAGGCACGGCCGGGTCGGATCCCAGATAATCCAGCGCCTGGCCGCAATCTCTCTTCACGGAAGTGATGACGTTAACGATCAGTCCTTCCATGACTTCCATAACATCTTCCCTCCTGCTGTCGCGCATTTCAAGATCTATCTGTGTGAACTCGAAGAGGTGTCTGCCCGAGGAAGCCTTTTCAGATGTTTCGAGTCGTACGTTTGGCGAGATGATGAAGATCCTGTCGAAGGCCGTACAGGCTAATTGCTTGTGGAAAATCATCGACTGCATCAGTTTATATTCCTGATCGTAGTATCGGAACTTGGCGTTGTGGACTTCGTGGTTGAGAGGGTCCGTGACCGGCGAAATTATCGTTGGAAGCAGCTCGACAAATCCCTTTCCCCGCAAGAAATTTCCCGATTCTGCAATAACCTTAGATTTGACTGTAACAGCCGCCCTAACGAACGGGTCCCTGAGGTGCTCCATTATCCTGTCGCTGAGTTTTTCCGTTCTCTCCATATTTTCAACCCCTTTTAAAAAATAAGGCCGATGGAAATCCATCGGCCTTTTAATCTTCTAAATTACTCAGTACGCAGAGATTAACCGACCGATCCCGGCCAGTTATTATTATTGAGTATGAACTTCTCAAATTTCGTTATGATCCTACCCATGTCAGTACCTCCGCGTTTGAAAGATTCTACCATCTGTAAGGTAACATAGAAAGTCTTTTCATTAAGATTTGTTGAAATGTCTTCTTTCCCCCAATTCTCCGGGTCGGTTATAATACTTACATGAACATTATTCCAGTTTTTCTACCCCACGAGGGCTGCGAAAGCCACTGTACTTTTTGCAATGAATATTCGGCCACTGGTCTGAAGAAACTCCCTGTCAGAGAAGAGATCCTTTCGACCGTACAGAGGTATCTCTCGTATTTTGTTGACAAGAACAACGTGGAGCTAGCTTTCTATGGCGGGACGTTCACCGGTTCCAAAAGGCAGAAGATATACCTGGATATAGGTCTGGAACTTTTTGAAAGAAAGGTGATAAAAGGGATACGCTTCTCTACCTCACCGGGGCAGTTCAACCGGGAAAAAGCCCTTCTTCTGCGAAATTATCCGATCAGTCTGGTCGAATTGGGAGTGCAGTCTTTCGATCCCCTGGTTCTGAAACTGAGCAACCGTGACCACGGTGTGAAAGAGATCTATTCGGCAACTAAAGTTCTAAAAGATTTCTCCATACCCTTCGGTCTTCACCTAATGACCGGTCTGCCTGGAGACAATCACGCCAAGGATCTGATCTCCTCTCTGGAAGCTGTCCGTACAGGTGCAGTCAGCGTGAGACTCCATCCGCTGGTTATTCTGAAAGACTCGCTGCTCGCACAGGACTTCGTCCGGGGACTCTTCTCGCCACCCGGTCTGGAAGAATCGCTCGAAATACTTTGGAAGATGTACCTGATAATCAACGGGGCAGGTGTTGTCGTTAACAGGATAGGTGTGTGCCTCTATGGAAACGAAATTAAGAACGTGGTGGCAGGCCCTTACCATCCGGCACTGGGTGAACTTGTTAGAAACAGGCTTATGCTCGAAGTACTCCGCGAACACCATAGATTGGGTGGGAGCGATCACATCGCTCTGGACAAATCTCACAAGGGCGATTTCACCGGGCACAGGAGATACGTGATCGTTACTGCCTCAAACGAGGGTATAATAGTTCAGTTCCGGGAAAACGGTCTCCGCCTCGATGTTGAAAGCTATCTGAATTCAATCAGAGAGAGGCTTCTGGGGGGTATATATGCTCAGACTTAGCTCGATCTATATAAAGGGATTCAAAAGTTTCGCGATGCCCACGAAATTCGATGTATCTGCGGGAATAACGGCAGTGGTCGGTCCCAACGGAAGCGGCAAGTCCAACGTCGTTGACGCGATACGCTGGCTTTTCGGCGAGCAGTCGATGAAAAACATCAGGGCTGACAACAGGGAGGACGTGATCTTCAACGGTTCGGAGAAGTTTCCGCCTTCCAACTCTGCCGAGGTGAGACTGGTCTTCGAATCGCAAGAGGGGAGTTTCTCCATAGCCCGCGAGGTTTCCAGAGATGGGCTTTCACAGTACAGAGTGAACGACAGACCGGGTAGGCTGAAGGACATAAAGGAACTCTTCCAGGGAACCGGAGTCGGGATGGATATTTACTCCATCGTTGGCCAGGGCCAGGTGGACAAGGTCGTAAGTGCCTCGCCTTACGAGTTAAGAGCCTTGATCGAAGAGGCGGCCGGAACGGCGATCTACAAGGAAAGAAAGAAGGAAGCCCTTGGAAAACTCGCCTCCACTGAGGAGAACCTCAACAGGCTTGAAGATATTATCTTCGAACTGGGCAAACAGAGAAAGTCTCTCTACTTGAAGGCAAAAAGAGCCGAAAAATACCTGGAATACACACAGAAAGAGAAGGAGTTGAAAGGCCTCTTTTTCGGAAATATCGCCAGAATCGAAGAAGAGACGCTTTTTACTCATCGGGGTGAGTTCGAGAGAATTAGAGAAGAGTTGAAAGAGCTCCAAAAAAAACTGGTGGAGGCCGAATCCAACTGGTCAACCCTCAGGAGCGAGTTCTCCGAAGTAGATAAAGAGATCGAAGGCTTCACGCAACTTCTTGAGGAGTACAAAAAAAGACAGAACGACCTGCTGGAGCTGAAAGAAATATACGCCAGGAGGCTCGGGGAGAGAGAAAACCGCCTGATAGAAGTATCCACCAGAATCGATTCCCTCAAAAACGAAATCGATGAACTGGAGAAGAGAAAAGACGAGATAAAGCTGATCATCGACAGTCTGAACCAGCAAGTCTATGAAGAGGAGAGACTGCTTACATCTCTCGAGGAGAAACGCGACTCGCTTGTCAAGAACTATAGCTCGCGCGAGCGAGAGTGGCTGAAATTACAGGAGAGCTTCGATTCAACTCAGAAAAGGCTGTCTAAGATCGAGAACGAGCTGGAGCGTCTCGAAAACAACCGTGAAGATACTACAAAGCGACTCAGATTGATCCAGACACAACTTCAATCCAAAAGAGAGCGGTTTGAAACTCTAAAAGAGGAGATAGAAAGCCTCGCCAGACAGGGAAAGGAGAGCTCGGACAGGCAGAAGGAAGTCGAAGCCAATATAAAGGCGGCCAAAGACAGAATGGCCGAGCTGGATTCGTCCCTGGAAAAGGCCAGAGAGTCTCTGACTCAGGACCAGAATGAACTCAAGCGTTCGCAGATGGAAAGGACCCTCCTGGAGAAGCAGCAACATGAGTACCAGGGCTTCTCAAGAACTGTGAGAGAGGTATTCAACAGACGGGATAGCTTCAACGGGTTGAGAGATGTCGTCGCCAACATCGTCGATGTTTCACAGTCCTTCGAGACTGCCATAACGATCCTGCTTGGTTCGAGGATGCAGGATATAGTCGTTGACGACGCCATCACAGCCAAGCGGATAGTGGAGTTCCTGAAGACCTACAAAATCGGAAGGGCCACTCTCCTGCCGATCGACATGATCGAGGGCAGTTTCAATCGTTACTCGAAGATAGAGAACCATCCTGGCTTCATAGGCTACGCAGCCAAATTGATCGAAGTACCGGAGGGTTTCGAGAAGTTGCCACCGTATCTCTTCGGAAATTCCGTGGTTACTAGGAACCTTGACGATGCGATCGAGATGAGAAGGGAGCTTGGCTTCTCCGGACGTATGGTCTCGATCGATGGTCAGCTCGTTAGCGGCGGTGGCTCGATCACCGGTGGCTTCATCGGCGACGAAGCTAGAACGGATCTTCTCTCTAGAAAGAGAAGGATCGCCGAGCTTTTGGAAAGAGAAGTCGAGCTGGAAAAGGGCATCGCTTTGAGAGAGAAAGAGATACTGCGCCTGAAAGACGATATAACCGAACTGAGGGGCTACTACAAAGTGCTCCAGGAGGAACTCAACGAGCTGGCCTCGAAAGGAGCTGCCATAAATCGAATGATCCACGAACTTCTGAAATCGACACAGGAAGTCGAGGATGAAATAGGAGAACTGGTTAAACTGGAAACCGAGTACTCACGCAGATTACAGGAAAGTCATCTCAAGAAGGAGTCTCTGGTCAACGAGCAATCTGCCCTGAAAATAGAGAAGGCGAGACTAGAAGAGAGCGTTGAGGCCGAGTCAGAAGAATTGAAGAGACAGAAGAAGGTTCTTGAAGAGCTCCAGGATAGCATCGTGGATTCGAAGCTAAGACTATCGACTTTATATGAAAAGCAGGAGCAGTATTCTAAGGAACACGCCTCTATACTGGAGAAGAAACGCTCCGATCAAGAAAACGTCAACCTTCTTTCCAGAGAGATGCAAGAGGTCGAGGAGGAGACCGAGAGGTTGAGAAAGCAGGTCGCCGATCAGGAGAGAGAGATCGCATCGGTGAAGAGAGAAACCGAAGATCTCTTCTCAAGCATAAGATACCAGAGAGAGGGTAAGGAACAGAGATTGAACGCTCTTCAGGAAGCCGAAGGTGTAATCAACGAACTGAAGGAGAAGCGCGAGAAGAAGAGAGACCGCTCCCATCAATTGGAGATGCTGATACAGGAAAGCCAGATGAAACTGACCAGAGTGAGAGAAGAGATGGAGAACTCTGGAGAAAATACTGCCGATGTTCCCGTTCTTTCGGAAGAAAAACTGCGGGAGGTTAAGGTCGAGCTGGACGATTACGAAAACAAGTTGAAGTTCCTGGGCAGCGTTGATCTCGATGCGATAGAAGAATACGGAGTGGTTGACAGGGAGTACCAGGAACTCAACGATCAGAAGGCCGATCTGGAAGATGCCAGACAGAAGTTGATAGAACTGATCGAAAAGACAGATACGAAGGCGAAGACAATTTTCATGGAAACCTTCGACAGAATAAACAAGAACTTCGCGGCTTATATAGACGAGATCTTCGAGGGGGGAGAGGGCGATATCAAGATAATCTCCGGGGACGATCTTCTCGAAACCGGACTCGAGATCACCGTGCGACGCCCTGGTAGAAAGATCCAGAAATTGCAGCTCCTCTCGGGAGGAGAAAAAGCGCTCGTGGGAATCGCGCTGATTTTTTCGCTACTGAGCATAAAGCCCAGTCCCTTTTATGTACTCGATGAAGTCGATGCGCCGCTCGACGATTTCAATGCAGAGAGGTTCAGGGTGCTTCTGAAAAAGCACGCCTTCGACACACAGTTTCTGGTTGTCACACACAACAAGCTAGTCATGGAAGTGGCCAACGTGCTGCACGGGGTAACGATGACCGACGGCCTCTCCAGAGTTATACCGGTCGAGCTGCACTCGGTGGAGTCGATCACCGGTTAGCAGTTTCTTTACCGCTTTCGGAGACCATCGATCTGAACTCTCTGACAATAACCGTTATCATGCCTATCCCAACGAAGGCCGAACCGACGAAAAACAGCCACGAAGGTACATTTTTAAGAAACAACACATCCGCCATAACAGTGAAGACCGGAATCGTATAGACCCAGAGCGTCGCCGCCTTGCCTCCCCAGAGGTTTATTCCCATGTTCCAGAGGATATAGCCAAGCGCGGAGGCGAAGAGTCCCAGATAGACAACCCCGGCCAGAGCTCCTGAGGAAAAGGAGACGGACTTTCCGAGAAGGAAGATCTCTACAAAGGCGAACGGCAAGGAAAAGACCAGTCCCCATAACATTATCTCCATGGTGGTCCAAATCGAACTGTTTCTTATCCTTTCGTAAAAGTACGTGTATCCGGCCCAGGAGAGAGCCGCTCCGAAGGAGAGTAGGTTCCCAGCAACGCTTGAACCGCTAGAGAAGCTTCCCGAATAGATTATCAGCCCCAGGCCCACAAAAGCTATACCGCCACCGATGTATTCTAAATAGTCGAATCTTCTGCGCAGAACGTCGTAAAGTATTATCGTCAGGATCGGAGCCGTCGAGACTATCAGCGAGGCGTCGGAAGCGTTGGTGAGGCTGAGACCGTAGTTCTCGAAAAAGAAGTAGGTAGTTATTCCCAGCAATCCGGCCAGCGCTGCAAATCTGTGTCTTACTCTCCCGAACGAGCCCCTTCGTCTCCCTACAATGGGAAAGAGAACGGCGACAGCGAGGGAAAATCGCAGAACTGCCAGAAACATCGGCGGCAGACTTTCCACCGCAACCTTCGTGAAGATATACGAAAGACCCCACATCATCGAAGTGATCGCCAGAACGATCAGCCCGAGACTTTTCCCCCTTGAAGTTTTCATATTCTCTTGTAAGGTGAGTACCGGTTCACAGTCCTGTCTATTACGGGTTCGAGTATCAGGGCTTCTCCCGGTTCAATGTTCGCTTCGAGCGAACCGAAGGAAGTTGAAAGCGTCTTTCCGGTCAGTATATCCCTCATAGCAGTTCCGTTCATAAGGAAGCCTTCCTGTAAATAGACCCTGGTCCTGACGTTACGCTCAGATGTGTTAATTACGGAAACGATCAACTCGTCGATGCTTTCGGTATGTCTCTTGAAAGTTATCAGAGAAGGATCACCGGCTCTCAGGACTGTGAATTCGCCCTTCCGGAGTGCGGTTTTGCTATTTCTTGTTTCGTTTAATCTTCTGTAGAGATGATAGGTACGGGGCGGGCTAGAAACCTTCTCCCACTCCATAGGACCCCTGTTTTCCGGATCGTGACCGCCCTCCATTTCGATTTCTTCGCCGTAGTATATCATCGGAATGCCCGGCAGTGTGTACTGCAGGACGAGCGCAGCTTTGATTTTATCGAAGGAGCTGAGTTCATTCCTGAGTCTCGGTACGTCGTGAGAGGACAGTATGTTCCACGATCTGGACATATAATCGAGCCCGCAGTCGTGGATACAATCGCCAAGAATCACGGCGGCCATCTCACCTTTCAACGAACCCCGAAGAGAGTCCCAGATCAGAGACCTGTAGTAATAGTTCATCAGACCGTCGAGTTTCGCCTTCTCTCTCCAGCCTTTAGGATAGTTCCAGATCTCTCCGACGATACAGGCCCGCGGATTAACACTCTTCACACTGTCCGACATTAGCGATAGAATATCCGGGCCGATGTCGAAAGCAACATCCAGTCGCCAGCCATCCATACCTAATCTCAGCCAGCGTTTCATGACAGATTCTTCTGATCTATAAATGATCTCGGCCAGTTCTGGGTTTTCGAGATTGAGTTCGAGTAGATTTCTCGAATCCATCCAGCCCCTAAACTGCCCGTTAACCCGCACAAAGAAATTTCCTTTCTCATCGTTGCCCTGAAACGCGCCGGGCTGGCCGAAAATGTTAAGGCCGTTGAACCATTTGCCGGCCATTCCGGCGTGGTTGAACACACCGTCCAGAATTACTCTCAACCCTTTCGAATGAGCGATTTTCAAGAGATCTTTCATGTCTTCTTCAGTCCCGAAATCGGGATCGATCGTGAAATAGTCGAGAGTATCGTATTTGTGGTTGGTGTGACCCCAGAATACCGGAGTCATGTAGATCGTATTTACTCCAAGATCCTTTATGTAATCGAGTTTCTCTATAATGCCCCTCAGGTCTCCTCCCCAAAAATCGTACTGGTGACCGCCGTCGCGCGAGGCGTGTGGCCTCTCGTTCCAAGCGCGAACCCGCTGTTCGGGAAGTCTGTAGTGGCCCATCTCTCTCTTCTCGAAAACGTCGCGTGCCATGCCGATATTGAATCTCTCGGGGAAGATCTGGTATATTATCGCATCCCTCTGCCAGTCGTCCATAGATCATTCCTCCAGCATTTCATTCGCGTACGAAAGATAAACCATCCCAAGAAAAATATTGTCCCTGATCGACCAGAGTCCTTCGGGTTTAACGTTTATCTGAGATTCTTTCAGCCATGAGTTCAGCGTCCAGAGAGTTAGTTCGTAGATCTGCATCAATCCGCGAGAGTAAACGTACGGAGAGAAAGAAGGGTTGAGACTTCTCTCTTCCATCAGCGCGTAAGGGTTGAGAGAGGACTCCACAATCATAATCGAGACGACTATCGAAGGATCCAATCTGGAGAGATCGAGCGTTTTCACTTTCCCGCCTACTATTATATTTACTTTCACACCCGTGAAATCCATGATAGCTCTGTAAATGGCCTCTCCTAATTTGATTTTGAACTCATCGCCCTTCGAATCCAGCTGCTTGTTAGACTTGACCAGACTCAGCAGTTTGTTCTTGAGGGAGCTGTTCTCCCGAGGAGGTCTGGAGGAGATCAGTTTATCTACGGCGGGGTTGGTAGAAAAGAGTTCTGTATCGTCCACACTATGCATCTTTATTGCAGAGCTCAGAACTGGTTTTGAATCGCTCTTGCCGGCGAAATATTCGTAAATCGAAACCACTCTGTCGTCGTAAGTGTAGGAAGAGTTGTTGAGAAAATCTTCCCTGTTGGCACCCAGACCGGCATTGTAAAGGATCGCCAGGGAGGCCACCTTTTTCGGGCTCAAACGGTTTCCAAAACCAACCAGAAGACCTGATATAACAACGATTGAAGTCAGCAACATGAGAAGGACTATCAGATCCAGTCTCTTTCCTTTATCCATTTTCCACCTCTGGGTTATTATATCAGAGAAAAGCCGGGTTGCCCCGGCTCGATAATTTTGTAACTCTCAATTATCTCTTCTTCTTCTTTTTATCGAACTTACAGATGCCCACCGGACACTGGAGTGTGTCAACATGCGCCAAAAATTCATCCTTGAACCGGTCGAGAATCGACCTCAGCGGTACTGGAACGGCCTGACCCAATCCACAGAAGGAAGAGTCTTCCATCGTATCGGCGACATCGTATAGTTGATCGAAGAGCTCCCTGGTTCCTCTACCTTTGGAGAACTCGTTCAATATATGGACGATTATGTGTGTACCTTCGCGACAGGGTGAACACTTACCGCAGGATTCATGGGCGAAGAATTCCATCAGGTTTTTCGCCACATCGACCGCACAGTGGGTCTCGTCGATAGCCAGAATTACTCCCGAACCGAGCGACGCACCGGAATTTTTGAAGGAATCGAAATCCAAAGGTGCACCCAGTTCTTCGGGCTTTATAAACGTACCGGCCGCGCCCCCAGTCTGAACCATCTTCACGGCTCTCCCATCGGGAATGCCGCCGCCGAACTTATAAACGAGATCGGCCACCGTGGTGCCCATGGGAACCTCGACTATGCCTCTCTTGACCAGATTGCCACAAAGGGAGTAAACTTTCGTACCAGCCGAAGACTTCGTGCCGATCGCTTTGAACCAGTTCGCACCTTTGTCTATTATCGGAGGAACACAGGCGAAGGTTTCGACGTTGTTGACCACAGTGGGTTTGTTGTACAGACCACTAACCGGGGGGTAAGGCGGTTTCAATCTAGGGCGGCCCGATTTGCCCTCGATCGATTCTATCAGCGCCGTTTCCTCTCCACAGACGTAGGCTCCGGCTCCCAATCTCACTGAGAGGTCGAAGGAAAAATCGGTGCCCAGTATGGAGGCCCCGAGAAGACCGTACTCGTACGCCTGGCTGATCGCTCTTCTGAGGCTGGCAACGGATTCGAAGTATTCTCCCCTTATATATATATATCCCTTGCTGGCACCGACAGCATAACCTGCTACGACCATACCTTCAATGACAGAGTGGGGATCGCCCTCCATTATCAGGCGGTCTTTGAAAGTACCGGGCTCACCCTCGTCGGCGTTGCAAATCACGTACTTATCAGGCGAATCTACTTTCTGGGTGAACTCCCATTTCAAACCAGTCGGAAAACCCGCACCACCACGGCCGCGCAATCCACTCTTCTTGATCTCTTCGATAACGGCCCGGGGCTCCATTCTGAAAGCCTTGGCCAGTCCCTGGTAGCCGTTGAGAGCTATGTACTCTTCTATGTTCCTTGGATCGATTGAACCTGCATTGCGCAGAACTACGCGTTCCTCGATTGTGGTGCTTTTTGCTTCGACCGGTCCTTCGGTGCTGAAATCTTCAACGACCAGTTCCCGGGCGATCCTACCTTTGAGTAGATGTTCGAGAACGATCTTTTCAACATCGACCTCGGATTTGACCGAGTAAACGGTGTTCTCGGGTAGAACCAGAAACAGTACACCCTTTCCGTAATCTCCGAAAGAACCCGTCTCGAGAACATCTACGATCGATCCCAGGTTGTATTTTTCCACCAGGGAGGCGAGATAGTTTTTGTAATGGCGCGCACCGAGAAGAAGGCTGTTCGAGTCGATTGATACCAGAACGGTAATAGGTTTGCTCATACTCACTCACCTCTCTCTCTGGAAACGATTGAATCGATAATCTCCGAAACTCTCTCTTTTGTGAGATTTCCATAAGCTTCGTCGTTTATCATCATTACGGGAGATACTCCGCAAAGTCCCAGGCAGCTGGTCTCTTCGAGAGTGAATAGACCGTCGCCGGTTGTCTCACCGAAACTGATTTCAAGGCTGTTCTTAAGCGCATCAACGACTTCCTGTCCGCCGGTTACATGGCAGGGAAGGCTCTTACAGATCCTTATTACGTACTTTCCGCGTCTGTGAGTGGAGAACATGGTGTAGAAAGTCAAGACTTCGTATATTTTCGACAGGGGTGTACCGGTCAGCTCTTTCAACACCTCAGCCGCCTCGATTGGAATGAAATTGCCGTAGTGATCCTGAATAGCGTGCAGAGTGTTTATCAGTACGTCGCCCTTTTCGAGACTCTGACTATTTATATCTTCGTAAATCTTCGTAACCGTCTCGCGGATACTGTCAGCAGACATGCTAATTCCTCCCTTCAACCCAAATTGACAATGCAGAAGAACCCCCTCGAAAGGGGGTTCTCAAATATCTCACGGAGAGACTTTGCTGATTGCGTTAAATCTGCATACCGCAAGACAACTGCCACAGCGAGTGCAGATTTCGGGATCTATCTCGTGGGGCTTTCTGACTGCGCCAGAAATCGCGTTCACTGGACAGACTCTGGCACAGGCCGTGCAGCCGACACATTTGTCTTTATCTATCACGACTCTCATGAGAGGTTTGCATCTCTTTGCGGGGCATTTCTTTTCCAGAACGTGCGCTTCGTATTCATGCCAGAAGTATCTCATCGTTGAAAGAACCGGTTGAGGTGCCGTCTGGCCAAGTCCACAGAGAGATGTCGCCATTATATTCTCGCCTAGTTCCTTGAGAAGGTCGAGATCTTCCATGGTACCTTCGCCCTCGGTAATTCTCTCGAGGATCTCGAGCATTCTCCTGGTACCATCGCGACATGGTGTGCATTGTCCGCACGACTCTTCTACGGTGAATTCGAGGAAGTATTTGGCCACATCAACCATACAGCTGTCTTCGTCCATGACTACCATTCCGCCGGAACCGACTATCGTTCCGAGCTTCTTGAGGTTATCGTAGGTAATCGGAGTATCGAGATGTTCCAGCGGGATACATCCGCCGCTGGGTCCACCGGTTTGAATGGACTTCAACCTCTTTCCACCGGGAATACCTCCACCTATATCATAGATAAGCTTTCTCACGGTTATTCCCATGGGAACTTCCACCAGACCGGTATTCTTCACGTTTCCGGCCAGAGCGAAGACCTTCGTACCTTTTGAACCTTCCACGCCGTACTGGCTGAACCACTCGCCGCCGTTTATGATTATCGGGGGAATGTTGGCGTACGTCTCGACGTTGTTCAGAAGGGTCGGCTTACCCCACAGTCCCTTGTTTGCAGGGAAGGGCGGCTTCACCCTGGGAATACCCCTCTTACCCTCTATCGAATTGATAAGTGCGGTCTCCTCTCCACAAACAAAGGCACCCGCACCGATCCTTATCTCGAGATCGAAAGAGAAATCCGTACCCAGTATGTTGTTACCGAGTAAACCGTACTCTCTCGCCTTTTCCATCGCGAAAGTAAGCCTCTCTATCGCCAGGGGGTACTCGGCACGAACATAGACGAAACCTTTCTGCGCACCTACCGTGTAAGCAGCTATCGTCATTGCTTCAACTATCGTATGGGGATCGCCCTCAAGGACGGCCCTGTCCATGAAGGCTCCCGGGTCGCCTTCGTCGGCGTTGCATATTATGTACTTGGTATCACCCTGGGCCTTTCTGGTGAAATCCCATTTCATCCATGTCGGAAAACCGGCACCGCCCCTGCCTTTCAATTCACTCTTCTTGAGCGTTTCAAGTACTTTCTCGGGTCCTATTTCGAAGAGAGCCTTGTGGAGGGCGAAGTATCCATCTCTCGCGATGTACTCATCGATGGATAGAGGGTCTATCACACCGAGATTCCTAGTAGCTATCTTAACCTGTTCGGTGAAGAAGGGAAGCTCCTCTTGAGGCTTGGTCTTGAGTTCGCCCGTATCGCCTTTGTAGAGAAGCCTTTCCACAACTCTCCCTTTCAGTATATGCTCTTCAACTATCTGGGCGGCATTTTCGGCGTTGACCTTCTGGTAGAAAACCCCCTCGGGATAAATGACCAGTATCGGGCCGAGATCGCATGCACCCATACAACCAGTTTCCACAACCCTTACAACCGTCTCCAGAGAATACTTCTTCAAAGTATCCTCGAAAACCTCTTTGACGCTCTTCTCGCCTGCCGATATACAGGCTCCACCGGCACAGATAAGCACCGTATTTTCAACAGCGGGCACCGCTAATCACCTCTTCGTTATAGTTCTCCCTTTTTGACAATGAGATCTCCGACAACTTTCCCCTCGACAATGTGCTGATCTATTATTCTCTTCGCCTGTGCAGGGGTTACGTGTCCGTAGATTATCGGGTCGGCCCCTTCCAGATGAACTTCGATGGTAGGCTCTACATCGCACAGGCCGAAACAACCCGACTGAACTACGGCAACATCTTCGATCCCCTTTTCATCAAGGGAATCAACGATGGCTCTCAAAGTGTCTTTGGCACCTGCAGCTATTCCACATGTTCCCATGGCAACGATTATCTTGCCCTTCTTGCCGGAATCGCGCATCTTAAGTCCTTTCATCGCATTTTCCTTGATTTTCATGAGTTCTTCAAGACTCTTTATCTTTGCCATTATTCAGCCCTCCTGTATTTGTCAAGTATCTTAGACACTTCATCTGGAGTGACCCTTCCGTAGTAATCATCTTCGCCGATGAGAACAACCGGCGCCATACTGCACGCTCCCAAACACCTGACAGCGTGGATCGAAAACTTTCCGTCGGCAGTTGGTTGATTCATGGGCACTTTCAGCTCATCCTGGAGTCTCTCCATGATCTTGTCGGCGCCTTTCACATAGCAGGCCGTCCCCAGGCAGACTTTGATTTGGTGCTTACCCTTTGGTTTCATGGTGAAGAAGTTGTAGAAAGTGACGACGCCATAGACCTGACTCAGTGGAACGTTGAGCTTCTCCGACACGTGCTGCTGGACTTCTTCAGAAAGATAGCCGAAGATCTCTTGAGCTTTGTGAAGAACGTTAATTAAGACACCCGTGTTGTCTTTAACGGAATCGATATACCGGTCCAGTTCGGCAAAAAGATTCTCGCAATCCGGGCATGTGACCACAGACAACCCTTGCACCTCCCTTTAAGCCAAGAATGTTATTTATTTCACACATGGATTATAACATGGGCCCGAAAAAATGGGCAGTTTCGTCTGTTAAGATGCCCCCAACAGTTGGAAAACAAAGAATCTTCGTAATACCCTTTCTGAGATCGATCAGCGAAATCTGTCTGCAATGGCTTTCAATTTCATTTTTCAACTTGCATAAAGACTGGCTAGAAATTCCGGGGATACAAGACTTATCGTCTATTAAATGTTAAAATTACCGGTGTTCGAGGAGCCTTAATAAGGAGGAGATTCGATGGATCTAGGAGTCTTTGTGCGGGATATTCCAGACTTTCCAAAACCGGGTGTGATTTTCAAAGATGTCACACCCATGCTAAAAGATCCCGATGCTTTCAGGGAATGCATTTTACAGATGAGTTCTCTAGTTGAAGGACTTGACTTCGATATCATAGTGGCACCGGAAGCCAGAGGCTTCATATTTGCCGCTCCAATAGCCTTTCATACCCGAAAAGCTCTGGTTCCTGTGAGAAAGCCCGGCAAACTTCCCTTTGAGACACTGGAGATCGACTACGAACTAGAGTACGGTAGGGCAACTCTACAGATGCATATCGACGCAATACATAAAGGCGAGAGAGTATTGATCGTGGATGATATACTTGCGACGGGTGGAACGATGAAAGCAATAGCCGAAATGATTGAGAGCTGCGGTGGTGAAGTGATCTCAATATTGTGCCTGGCCGAACTGGATTTCCTGAAACCGAGAGAGAAACTCGCTCGTTACGATGTGCGCACTTTAATCTCTTACTGACGGAGGTTAGTAATGCTGAAGTACGATTTTTCTTTTGCCTTCAAAGAGACCCTTGAAAGCGGTTTGATTTTCGATGAACTTCTTGAGACGGGTAAAAGCACCTCAACGATAATGGAAAAGGTCAATTCGCCCGAACCTGGTTTTCTGAGAATATTGGGCGATGATTCCATTCTGGATGAAGTGAAGACACTGGAAGACTGGCTGGAAAACTTCGAAAACTTTGTGGTGATAGGTATCGGTGGCTCCGCGCTGGGAAATCAGGCCCTTCACTCATCGCTGAACCCCCTAAACTGGAACAACCTGAGCAGGGAGAAACGTATGAAAAAAGCCAGGATCTTCGTGCTGGACAACGTAGATCCCGACATGGTCTCCTCGATTCTGGGCGAGTTGGACCTAAAGTTGACGGTTTTCAACGTCATCTCGAAATCCGGTACAACGGCAGAATGCATGTCTAATTACCTTATCGCAAGAGGCCTTCTCGACAAGCTGGGTCTTGCGGCAAGCGAGCATTTCATTTTCACAACTGATAGCGAAAAGGGCGTGTTGCGAGAGATAGCCGATCGCGAAAAAATAAGAACATTGACGATTCCCGACGATGTCGGCGGACGTTTCAGCGTGCTGACTTCGGTTGGACTTCTTTCGGCCCTAGCGGAGGGCATAGATATCGACGGTCTCTACGAAGGAGCCAGGTTCGGCCGTGAAAGGTACCTTCGGGACAATGTCAAGTCCAACCCGGCCCTCGTGAATGCGTTGATCCATTACGCATACATGAAAAAAGGCTACAACATATCGGTTATGATGCCTTACTCGAACAGGCTTTATACGCTTGCGGACTGGTACAGACAACTTTGGGCCGAATCTCTGGGTAAGAAGTTCGATTTCAACGGCAGAATAGTACATACTGGCCAGACTCCTATAAAAGCTCTTGGGGCGATAGATCAGCATTCGCAGGTCCAGCTTTACAACGAAGGCCCAAAGGATAAAGTGATAACTTTTATAAAGCTTGAAGACTTTGGAAATCAGCTCACAGTTCCGTTTATCCATTCCGATGTCGAGGCACTGTCCTACCTGAACGGCGTTGAACTGGCCGAGCTGTTGAATGCAGAACTCAGAGGGACTTCGATAGCGCTCGCATCCAACGGAATTCCCAACCTGACGATCACTTTCCCACAGATCGATGCTTTCCACGTCGGGGAGTTCATAATATCTTACGAAATACAGACCGCAATCGCAGGAAGCATGCTTCGAATAAACCCTTACGATCAGCCGGGGGTTGAACTTGGAAAGAAACTTACTTACGCCTTCATGGGGCGCAGGGGTTACGAGGAAATCAGAGATAGATACGAGGAGAAGACCTCCTGGAGGTTTGAACTATGAAAGAAGACTTGCTAAAACTCATAGAAGAATTCGATGTTACCGAACTTTACTTTCTAGAGGAAACCATTCCGACCTATATCATCGTCTCCGCGCAATCAGAGTCGTTGCTGAAGAAAATCGGCGAAATGGAAGAGATTGAAGCCGATATCATAACCCTCACTCCCGATGAGAAAGAGGCCCTTAAGTTTTCACCCAGCGAGATCTCAAAAGTGGTAATAAACGTCATGGAGAAAGGTGAGAGATTGATTTGACGGTGCTGGGCGTAGCCGGTAAGGCTGGTTCTGGCAAATCTACGATTGCTTCGGCGCTCGAAAAGTCCGGTGCGATCCGAGTATCCCTCGACGAAATAGGCCACCAGGCGCTCGATTCAATGAAAGAGGAAATTCGCAGAGAGTTCGGAGAATTTGTAATGACCGGAGATTCGGTGGATAGAAAAAAACTGGGAAATGCTGTCTTCATAAGTCCAGAACTCCTGGAAAGGTTGAACCGTATCGTTCATCCAGTGATTCGTTCTGTGGCACTTGCGAAAATGAGCGACGATGCCAAGCTTTACGTAATCGATGGCGCGCTGCTTCACGAAATTGGTCTTTCGGAATTTTGCGATAAGATCTTGTGGGTGGAATGCTCCCCAGAAGAGACGGTGCGGCGCCTCGCGCTACGTGGAATGACCGAATGCAAAGCCAGATCGATCTTACAGTCCCAGCAACATCTTGACCGCATAAGAGACTCTGCCGACGCTGTTGTTGACACATCTGGAGATGCTGCCACGACTATGCGAAAAGTGGAAGAGGTTCTTTTTGAATGGGGCATAATGCTATAATTACTTCGACGCTTGAAACACTTTGAATAAGGAGGTAAAGAGATGCGCAAAAGTATTCTTCTAGTAGTGATGTTTGCGATTCTCGCAGTCTTCGTAATGGCGAAGACGGAAATCGAGTTCTGGCACGCAATGGGTGGCGCACAGGGAACGACCGTTACAGAGATCGTGAATTCGTTCAACGAAGCCAACCCGGATATCGAAGTCAAGGCTATCTACGTGGGGAACTACAATGCATTGCAGCAAAAACTCCTCGTGAGTGCTGAAAGTAACACCCTTCCGGCCCTCTCTCAGGCTTACGGAAACTGGACAGCCAGATTGATCCCCAGGGGCGTCGTGCAGGAACTGAATACCCTTATCGCCGATCCCGAAGCCGGTCTGACCGACGAAGAATGGGCCGCCATCTGGTCGCCTTTCAAGAGAATGGTGACCTGGGGAAGCACGATCTACGCCGTGCCCTTCAACAAGAGTACATATGTTCTCTACTACAACACCGATCTCTTCGAACAGTACGGCCTTGAAGTCCCAAAAACGATGGAAGACCTGCTCTTCGCGGCCATGATGCTTACCGAGGACAAGAACAAAGACGGGACCATCGACCAGTACGGATTCGGTTTCAGAACGACCATAGACCATTTCATGACCTTCCTCAGGGCCAACAAAGGCGAAGCTGTCGAAATACTCAACGACGGTTCGGTCAAGGTTATAATCAACTCTCCGCAAGCAAAAGAAGCTCTGCAGCTCATGTACGATATGGCACACACCTACGGTGTCGCTCTCTTCCAGGGTGGTTATCTCGACGCTCCGTTCGGGGACGGTCAGATCGCTATGTTCATCGAAACTATAGCGTCAGCCTCTTACGTTGACAGCGGTTCCAGAGGAAAGCACGGCTGGGCGTGGGCACCGGTTCCGATGTGGGAAGTCCAGGCACCACCGTTCGCCGGGACGGATGTAGTAATGTTTGCCGGCATCACTGCCGAACAGAAGGTCGCCGCATGGAAATTCATGAAGTACCTGGTAAGCCCGGAGATCCAGGCTTACTGGTCGGTGAAGACAGGCTACATGCCGGTTACGCAGCTTGCCCTCGATACACCTCAGTGGAAGGCATACGAACAGCAGAATCCGACCGTTGCCGTTCCGATAAGCCAGATCCCCTTCGGTTCTGTCGATCCGAACGTTGCTCTCTGGGATGATGTGAGAAACGTACTCGGAACGATGGTGGGCGACGTCATCAACCAGAAGAGAACGGTTGATGAAGGTATAGCCTGGGCAGAGCAGGAACTGCTAAGAATTATAGCCAATCAATAAAAAGTGTAGTAAAATCTGGGGAGGCAGTCGCCTCCCTTTTTTATTGTTTAATTGACGAGGTATGGGTCAGTGAAAAAGTATTTTCATTCCTTCAATTTCTACGCTTTTTCCTTTTCGGTACTTTTGTATTTACTATCCTCATCCATAAACGTTAAAGGAGCCGAATGGGGGCTTTCATACATAGAGATCGGGCTGATAAACTTTGGTGGGAGTATCTTTTATGTATCGATGGCCAGCACTTTGGGCAGGATAGGAGATAAAATCGGCTTCAAAAAGAGTCTCTCCATCGGAATGATCGCTATGGCCGTTTTTCTGAATCTGGGTTTTTTCTGGAGAGGTGTCATGGATATAACTCTCTTCGCCTTCGGGATGAACCTCTTCTTCGGCTTTTTCTTTCCGTCTCTTGAGGGTTTGATCTCCAAGGGAGAGAGGAGAGAAGGTATAGACCCTTTGACGACGGTGATACGCTTCGTCCTGTCCTGGAGCGCCGGTAATATCGTCGGTATGGCTCTCGGTCCTTATCTAATTCAAAAGATGCCGAAGGTCGTCTTCATGTTTGGAATCCTTCTCTCCCTTATGAGTTCGGTGATGATTTTCAGAAGCAGGAAAAAATGGGGCGAATCGCTCCCCGGACCTTACAGTGAAAAGCTCAAAAAGCCGATGCCGCAAGCCGACCTTCCAAAAATAAAAGAGTATCGAAGATCTTACAGACTGGCCTTCCTCCTAGCAGGGATAATATATACGAGCGGAATGGCGCTCTTTCCAAAGTTGATTTCGGCCTCCGGTCTACCTCTGGAGAACATAGGATTTTTAACGGTTGGTGCGAACGTCGGAGTCTTTCTCTCTTTTATTTTCATGAGTAGATTCAAGTTCTGGATCGGCAATCCCGGTAAGGCCCTGATACTGATGATGGTAATTTTTTCGACAGCCGTGCTGTCATTTTTCATGCCCCAAACGGCTCCAGTGTTCTTCGCCGTGACTTTCCTTTGCGGCACCACTTACGCGGTGCCCTACATTTTCGCGATCTTCTACGGTCTAAACTCACAGGAAAACGATCATGGCAAGCAAGGAGGAGTGCACGAATCCATGGTCGGCATAATCTTCGGTGTCGGCCCGTTGATAGGAGGGTATTTTCTTCAAGTATGGCCCGATTTGAAAAGCGTGGGCGTCATGACGCTCATACTCATCTCGGTGATATTCATCAATCAGATTCGCTTTATAAGAAAAGTCAAAAGGTGACTCTTCAATCGAAAGTGTTTCGAATACTTCACTGTTAGTCAGCGAAGATCCTTGAACGTACTTAAAGCACGGCAGTGATTTCATTCTAAACATCACCCGTGAAAGGCTGTGTTATAATCGCCTCGAATAGTTTTCAGGAAGGGAGGAAACAAAGTGTCGAGGAAATATGTGTACTATTTTGGTAAGACGAAAGCCGAGGGCGACGCGAAGATGAAGAATCTCCTGGGCGGTAAAGGAGCCAATCTGGCCGAAATGGTTAGACTCGGATTCCCGGTACCCCCGGGCTTCACGATCTCTACAGAAGTCTGCAAGTACTACTACGATCACGGTGAAAAATACCCTGGTGAACTCACCGGCGAGGTCAAAGCGGCAATGGAAATGCTCGAGAAAGAAACCGGCAAAGGCTTTGGCTCTGCCGAAAGACCGCTTCTGGTATCTGTGAGGTCGGGAGCGGCCATCTCCATGCCAGGAATGATGGATACGATTCTTAACCTGGGCCTCAACAACGAGACAGTCACAGGGCTCATAAACGAATCGGGAAATCCCAGGTTCTGCTACGACGCTTACAGAAGGTTCCTTCAGATGTTCGGAGATGTAGTGCTCAAGATAGAGCATTCCGAGTTTGAAAAGGCTCTTGCCAGCGTTAAAAAAGAGAAGGGCGTGAAACTCGATACCGAACTGGATGCCACGGATATGGAAGAAGTGGTTAAGAGATACCTGGAAGTCTACAAAAAGGCCGGCAAAGAATTCCCTCAGGATCCATGGGAGCAGCTTTGGATGTCGACTAATGCTGTTTTTGGAAGCTGGATGAATGAAAGAGCCATCAAATACAGGGCGCTCAATGGAGTGAAGGAGGGTGATCTTCTCGGAACGGCCGTTAACATATGCACCATGGTTTTCGGAAACACCGGGGATGACAGCGGTACAGGCGTTGCCTTCACAAGAGATCCCAACACGGGTGAAAGAAAATTCTACGGAGAGTACCTGCCAAACGCGCAAGGTGAAGACGTAGTTGCCGGTACCAGGACTCCTTACCCGATGACGAGGCTTCATGAGATCAACCCGGCCGCTTACAACCAGTTGCTCGATATCTTCGAAAAACTGGAAAAGCACTACAGGGACATGCAGGATATCGAATTCACGGTCGAACACGGTACGCTTTATCTCCTTCAGACAAGGAATGGAAAGAGAACACCCTACGCGAGTGTGAAGATTGCCGTTGATCTGGTTAAAGAAGGACTAATATCCAAGGAAGAAGCCATAATGAGAGTCACTCCCGAACATATCGAGACTCTTCTCCATCCCTACTTCACTAACGAAACCCTGGAAAGCGCTGAAAAACTTGCCAAGGGCATCGCCGCTTCTCCAGGAGCAGCTTCTGGAGTTATCGCGTTCGACCCCGAGACAGCCGAGAGAATGGTCAAAGAAGAGGGAAAGGTGGTTATTCTCGTCAGACCGGAAACCTCTCCAGAGGACATCGCCGGAATGGCCGCCGCGCAGGGCATCCTTACCTCTACCGGTGGCAAGACATCCCATGCCGCCGTTGTGGCCAGGGGAATGGGCAAGACCTGTATAGTCGGATGCGAAGCAATCGAAGTTGACGAGCATGCCAAAGAAATGAAGGTCAACGGAAAGATCCTCAAAGAGGGAGACTGGTTGAGTATAGACGGTACTACGGGCGAGGTCTTCATGGGAAAGCTCGATTCCGTGAAGCCGCAGGGACTCGAGGGACCTCTAGCTGAAATACTAGTCTGGGCCGACAAAATAAGAAAGCTGGGTGTCAGAACCAACGCCGATACACCTAAAGACGCTTCGATTGCGAGAGGCTTTGGCGCGGAAGGTATCGGTCTTACCAGGACGGAACATATGTTCTTCCAGGAGGACAGGATATTTGCCATGCGTCAGATGATCACTTCCAACACTCTTGAGCAGCGCAAAAAAGCCCTTTCTAAACTGCTTCCTATGCAAGAAGATGATTTCTACGGGATCTTCAAGGCAATGGAAGGCTATCCCGTTACTATAAGACTTCTCGATCCCCCTCTACACGAATTTCTCCCGAAAGAAGACGAAGACGTGAGAGACCTGGCCAAAGAGATGGGAATGGGATATTACGAGTTGAAGGCGACTATTGAAGAGCTCCACGAATTCAACCCGATGATGGGTTTCAGGGGCTGCAGACTGGCGGTAGTTTATCCGGAGATCGCCGAAATGCAGACCAGAGCAATCATAGGAGCCGCAATCAAGCTCGTTAAAGAGGGTATGAACGTAATCCCAGAAATAATGATACCCCTCATAATCGAGCTGGAAGAACTCAAGTACGTCAAAGCCATAATCGTAAAAGCGGCCGATGAAATGATAAGGGAGGCCGGTGTCGATCTAGTTTACAAAGTTGGAACCATGATTGAGGTGCCAAGGGCGGCTATCACTGCCGATGAAATCGCCAGGGAAGCCGAGTTCTTCAGCTTCGGCACCAACGATTTAACCCAGATGACATTCGGGTTCAGCAGAGACGACTATGGAAAGTTCGTAAGTCATTATCTTGAAAAGGCTATTCTTCCCACCGACCCCTTCCAGAAACTCGACAGGGTTGGCGTGGGACAGCTCGTCAAAATGGGTACCGAGAAGGGTCGTTCAACCAGACCGGACCTGAAAGTCGGGATCTGCGGTGAACACGGTGGAGAACCTTCCTCAGTGGAATTCTGCCACATGGTTGGTCTCAACTACGTGAGCTGCTCACCCTACCGTGTACCGATAGCAAGGCTGGCAGCCGCACAGGCGGTCATCAAAAACAGATAATTACTTTCGCCGTGACTCTCGCGCGGGGTCGCGGCTTTCATTATTTTTCTGGAGGTTAGCCTATCATGGCAGAGTTGATCTCAGGGTATTTCGCTCAGTCCGGTTTCACAAATCTGAGCTGGGAAAACATAGTCATGTTCGCAATAGCTTCGCTTCTAATGTACCTTGCCGTAGCGAAAGACGCGGAGCCTCTATTGCTTATTCCGATAGCTTTTGGGATGATAATCGCCAACATTCCTCCCCAGGTGACCGGTGTTTTCGAGCCGGGAACGGGTTTCATGTGGATCCTGCAGCAGGGTCTGGTTCTGGGAATCTATCCTCCTCTTATTTTTCTCGGGATCGGAGCTGTGACAGATTTTTCGTTCGTCCTTGCAAATCCCAAGACTCTTTTCCTGGGTGCGGCGGCGCAGATAGGGGTCTTTGTGACGTTCATCGGGGCGAATCTTCTTGGTTTTTCATTGCTCGATGCAGCGGCGATTTCGATAATCGGCGGTGCGGACGGGCCGACTTCCATTTATGTTGCAAGCGTTCTCAAGTCTCAATATCTACCGGTGATAGCCATAGCCTCCTACTCTTATATAGCTCTGGTCCCCGTAATCCAACCACCGGTTATGAAACTGCTGACCACGAAGAAAGAACGAAGGATAGTCATGGGAAAACAACTGAGAAAGGTATCTAAGCTCGAAAGAATCGTATTTCCCGTTGTATCTACAATAGCGATTTCAATAATCGTTCCACAGTCGCTTCCCCTTATTGGAATGTTGATGCTGGGTAATCTGCTTAGAGAGAACGGCAGAACTAAACGTCTCGTAGAGGCTTCAGGCAAGTACATATCCGATACGGTTATAATACTCCTGTGTGTTTCTGTAGGAGCAAAGGCCGATGGAAAGATATTCTTGTCAGTGGAGAGTATAATGGTAATGGTCCTCGGGTGCGCGGCCTTCATAGTCGCAACGGCTTCGGGAGTACTTTTCGCCAAACTGATGAACCTCTTCTCGACCAACAAGGTGAACCCGTTGATAGGGGCAGCAGGAGTATCGGCCGTTCCAACGGCCGCCAGAGTCGCTCAAAAGGTGGCATCCGAAGAGGATGGAACGAATTTCATATTGATGCATGCCATGGGACCCAATATAGCTGGCGTCATTGGTTCTGCGGTAGCCGCCGGAGTATTTCTTTCTATCATAAAGTAGAGCGGGAGGAATTTTAAATGGCAGGGAAACGGCAATTTCGAGTGAATATCAACCACAACTTCTGCAAGAGATGCGGCATCTGTTACTGGATCTGTCCGACCAAGACGATAACAAAGGGAGAGCTCGGCAAACCTCAGGTACTCGATCACACAACCTGTATCGGTTGTTCCATGTGCGAGAACTCCTGTCCGGATTTCGCCATAGACATTCAGGAGGTAGAGGCGGTGATTGAAAATGCGTGAGTTTGTCCTGCTTCAGGGTGACGAGGCCTGTGCGCTCGGAGCCATCAAAGCCGGGTGCAGGTTTTTCGCCGGATACCCCATCACACCGGCTACCGAGATAGCGGAAACGATGGCAAAGGAACTTCCGAAAGTCGGCGGTACTTTCATACAGATGGAAGACGAGATCGCCAGCGCTGCCGCCATTATAGGCGCTTCGCTTTCAGGCGAAAAATCAATGACCGCAACAAGCGGACCTGGATTTTCGCTGATGCAGGAAGCTATCGGCTACGCCGCTATGACCGAAACTCCCACCGTTATAGTCAATGTTCAGCGTGGAGGACCTTCCACGGGGATGCCTACCAAGACGGCGCAGGGAGATGTCATGCAAGCCAGGTGGGGCACGCACGGCGATCACCAGATCATTGCGATTTATCCATCCAACGTCGAAGAGGTCTATAAGTACATCGTTACCGCTTTCAATTACGCCGAGCTTTACAGAACCCCCGTGATCTTTCTGATGGACGAAATACTTGGCCATATGAGGGAGAGCGTTTATCTTCCTTACGAATCGGAAATGATGGTAGTACCAAGAACGGGTGAAACGGGTCTGGCCGAAGATGATATCTTCCACCCCTTCGAAGGCGACGATCAGATGATGGCCACTCCCCTTGTAAAAATGGGAAAATCGAGATTTCACGTTTCGGGGCTGGTGCACGATGAATCTGGCTTTCCAGTGGGCACACCCTCGGATGTTTCAAGGCTCCTCAGACGTCTGGACAACAAAATCCGTTTGCACAGCGACGAGATAGTTATCTACGACGAATTCATGACCGAGGATGCCGAGATCCTGGTTCTGGCATATGGATCGGTGGCGCGAAGCGCAATGAAGGCTGTCAAAATGGCACGCGAAGACAAGATAAACGTGGGGCTTTTCAAACCCGTTACGATCTGGCCCTTTCCGAGCACGAGGTTGAGACAGCTCCTCAAAAAAGTCAGCGCAGTGATCGTTGCCGAGATGAATCTCGGTCAGATACTCTTTGAAGTGTCGAGATTGAACAAACGAGGAGTCAAGCTTGAGCATCTGGGAAAGGTCGATGGCGAGCTCATTACGCCCCAGGAAATATTGGATTCGATATCAAGAGTGAAATCTGAAATAATGGATCTTTGATCGATAGATACGGTTCTTTTCTAGACTCCTTCTGCAGAATAAATAGAATGTTAAAACTTTTGCGAAATGGGTGGCCTCTGTGGTAGAATAACAGCGAAAAAACCCGGAGAAGGAGGAAATCTTAATGGAGATCCTGAAGGTCAGTTCTAAATCAAACCCTAACAAGGTAGCAGGTGCCATTGCCGGAGTAATCTCTAAGAATGAACAGGTGGAGCTTCAGGCCATTGGCGCTGGTGCTGTGAACCAGGCTGTCAAAGCTGTGGCCATCGCCTCAAGATTCCTCAGAGAACAGGGAACGAAAGTGTACATGGTTCCTGGTTTTGTGGAAATACAGATTGGCGAAGAAATGCGGACGGGAATTACTATAAAGATCATCTCAGGAAAAGAAGAAGAGTAACGATACCACAAATACAGAAAAGAGATCGAGAGATCTCTTTTCTTCATTTCTAAACGATTCAAAAATGCTAGAATAGTCAATGAGAAATTTAAAAGGAGGATTACGATGCTTACCGTAAACGATATGCTTTCAATCGCTCTAAAAATCGAAGGGGCCGGTTATTCCTACTACTCGAAACTAGCAGAAAAAACGACTGGAAAAATTAAAGAACTCTTCTCACATCTGGCCGACCAGGAAAGGGACCACGCCAGCAGGTTCAGAGAGATGCTCAAGGATATCGAAAACTTACCGGTAACGGCCGAGTGGGAAGACAACGTGGGCTATCTCAAGTCTTATGCTGAGATTTCGATCTTCCCGAAGATCGAATCCGAAGAGGTGCCACAGAACCTCAACAAGGCTATAAGTGCAGCCATGGAAGTCGAGAAGGACAGCATAATTTTCTACGGCGATCTAGAAACCTTCATACCCAACAGCGAGAGTCTCAAGAAGATTATCGCCGAGGAGAAGAGGCATCTTATTGATCTCGTGAAACTCTACGGCACGGTTTAAGACGGGAATTACTTGTTGCCTTCTGTTCAATTTAGAATTAGTCCCTAAAAAATAACTTAACAAATCTCTGAAACCTTCATCCAGTCTCTCCTGTAGTAATTATTGGAGAGACTTTTCTTTATAATTGCCATACTATCACTTGATTTTATACTACCAGATTTGATAGAATCTCCCTTGATAAATCTCTTAAGGAGTTGCTCAGATGAAACCAGATCCTGTTATCGTCGAAAATCTAGCTCTTGCATCGATTTTCATCGATGGCCATCATGGATTCATAATGGATGGGGTGATCAACCCCGACAGGCATATACTCGAAATCGACACTCTTATGGAAGCGGTGTCGATCGAAAAAACAGTAAATGAATGACCTCACGGATTCCCCGTGAGGTTTTTTTTTACACCGGAACAACTCTTAATACAAACCCATCATCCAGGAGGAGGGATCTTGTGAGCAAAGAAAATTCGTCTTATCAACAGATTCAAGCTCAGGAAGACAGAAGCAAAGGTTTGAACAAAGGGGCTTTGCTGGTTCTAGGTCTTCAACACGCCTTCACCATGTTTGGCGCAACCGTACTGGTACCGTACCTTACCGGTGTTCCAGTCAATGTCGCTCTTTTCACCGCAGGAATCGGAACACTGATTTTCCACCTTCTCACGAAATGGAAGGTCCCGATATTTCTCGGTTCCAGTTTCGCCTACATAGCTCCGATAAACGCCGTTATACTTTACCACGCCAATGTCTCGGACAAATTCCAATCCGTACCGGAGGCGATGGCTGCAGGAGTTTCGATAACACCGGAGATGATCGCTTACGCGACCGGAGGGATCATGATCGCCGGTCTGGTCCAGGTAGGTATCGCGATATTGATCAAGTTCATTGGTGTCGAAAAATTTGAAAAGCTCTTCCCACCGGCGGTTGCCGGCACAATAATCGCAGTCATAGGTCTCAACCTTGCTCCTGTGGCTATAGACATGGCCAGCTCCAACTGGTGGATAGCTCTAGTGGCTCTGGGAACTGCCGTTGTTGTCAGGCTCTACACGAAAGGTTTCACGAGGCTGATTCCGGTTATGTGCGGAATCATAGTTGGATATGTCGTCGCTGCGATCACCGGTAACGTCAGTTTTGCCGCGGTTTCGGAAGCAGGATGGATAGGTGTTCCCGGGTTCGTTCTGCCGAAGTTTTCCCTTTACGCTCTTTCGGTTCTGGTTCCGGTAGCTCTTGCTCCGACGATAGAGCATTTTGGAGATATCTTCGCCGTTTCCGCTATAGCAGGTAAGAAATTTTTTGAAGATCCCGGAGTACACAGAACCCTTGCCGGTGACGGTATAGCGACAGCGGTGGCCGGCCTCCTCGGAGGACCAGCGAACACAACATACAGTGAAAATACCGGTGTTCTGGCCATAACGAAAGTCTTCAACCCTGTGGTGATGAGAATAGCGGCCGTATTCGCGATAGTTCTCTCATTTGTTCCCAAGGTCGGCGCGTTGATACAGTCAATACCTACTTCTGTGATGGGAGGTATTGAAATACTTCTGTTCGGTATGATCTCGGCGGTTGGTATGAGAACTCTCATAGAAAACAGAGTTAAGGTTGACGGCAAGAATTTGACGATAATTGCCGTGATGCTCGTGATCGGTATAGGCGGTGCATCGATCGGGATTGGAAACGTGAAATTCGAGGGAATAGGGCTTGCAGCCCTGGTTGGGCTAATTCTGAATGCTATTTTCATGCTGACAAAAGCCCCCGAAGAATGATGAGAATTTCGCAATAAATATAAAGACGCCCTTGAGGGCGTCTTTTTTTGATATACTATTCGAAAATAAGGGGGTGAAGGCTTTGCTGGAAGGCAAACAGGTCAGGCTCAGAGAATACAGGAAGGAAGACGTGGTTCTTGCGCACAAGTACATAAACGACTTCGAGGTGAAAAGACTGCTTGTTCCCGGTATTCCCTTCCCTATGAGACTGGAAGAGGAGGAAAAGTGGTACGAGAGTCAGAGCGCTTTCAAAGATACCTACAATTTTGCGATCGAATCTCTGGAGAGTGGCGAGTACCTGGGTGGCTGTGGAATCAACGAAGTCGACTGGAAGAACAGTGTCGCGGTCGTTGGTATCTTCCTGGGCAAACCCTACTGGAACAAAGGGTTTGGAAGCGACGCCATGAGTATACTTTTGGGGTTCATTTTCGATCAGATGAACATAAACAAAGTGAACCTCAATGTTTACTCCTTCAACGAGCGTGCCATAGCATCGTACGTCAAATGTGGTTTCAAAGTCGAAGGAAGACTGAGGCAGAGAATTTTCAGGGATGGAAAGTATCATGACGAAGTCATAATGGGCATTTTGAGATCGGAATTCGAACACGGTTGATACATATCGTCTGGACTGCTTCTGATTTGGTGTTTACGTGAGTTTCTCAGGATCATGTCTCCTATAGAATCATATTCTCTTTCTGGCTGAAAGCAAAAAAAAGAGTGGTGCCTTCGCACCACTTTAATCCACATCTCTAAACAAGGGGTTCATTTATGTCAACTCGCTGTTGTTGTGCAAGACTTCTTCGACTGCTGTTTCACTTTTATCCCATTCACAATAAATAACATAACATATGAAATCATATTTGTCAACTAATACGGCGATATAAATTGAATAATTTCTTGAAATGCATAATAATATCACCAATAAAGATTGTTTATCCAGGTAAGTTTAGTGTTGAAAAGCAATAATTGAAAGTATTTCAATATACTCCATCATATTTGCAATAAGTTGATACACGATTTGCTTAACTTCTAGGTAGAGTGTACAATCTAAACTCATGCGTTCTTTTCGCTTTTTTCAAAACGCATTTTTGTCAATCTAGAGTGAATTAGTTGAGATAACAGCACTTTCAAAGACATGCAGTACGTGGTAAACTAAATATAGTACGTGATCCTTACCGTGGAGGAAAAAATGCACTACAGTCTTTTCAAATCATACCTGCAGCCGGCGGAAGCCAAAGAAATCCGAAAGACCCTTTTTGCAATGGCTCTTCCAGCGATAGGAGAAAATGTATTACAGATGCTCCTGGGAATCTCGGACACTGCCTTTCTAGGTCACTACGACTGGAGAATCATGACGGCGGTCGGAACTGCCAATCAGGTGGTATTTATATTTCAGGCAGTTCTCGTGGCCCTTTCTACAGGGTCCATGGTTCTCATATCCAACAGTATAGGCGCCGGCAACAGGGAGAGAGTGAATTCAATAGCCTGGCATGCCGTTTATCTAAGCGTTGCGGCTGGTGTAGTTCTCTCGCTGGGATCGCTCTTCTCCGGACAACTACTCGGGCTTTTCTTTCCATCGAGCGATGCCTTCATGCAGAGTAACGGGAGCCAGTATCTCGGAACCATAATGGCCGGTTTTCCGGCCATGAGTATCATGATAGTTCTCGGGGCTACACTGAGGGGATCGGGCGACACAAGGTCGCCTATGATAGTTGCGGCGGTTGCGAACGTGTTGAACGTTTTTCTGGACTACGCCATGATATACGGCAAGTTCGGTTTTCCTGAAATGGGTGCTTTCGGCGCCGCACTCGCAACTGTTTTATCAAGAATTGTAGGATCGGCGATAATACTTCTCTTGCTCTTCAAAAACAGCAAAATCTCTATGAGTCGAAAGCCGGCAAGGCTCTCAAGATGGATGACCAGGGAAATCTTCTCGATCGGACTCCCGACCTCAATAGAAAACTTAGGATTCTCCACCGGTGTGCTGGTCTTTGCAAATATTCTCTTCATCGCCGGACCACAGGCTTACGCGGCCCACAGAATAGGTATTCAGGTCGAGTCGCTTTCATTCATGCCGGCCTGGGGCATGGGCGTTGCCATAACGGCGATGGTGGGTATCTACAACGGAGCCAACGAACGAAGAAAAGCAATAGGATCGGTCAGACAGGGTTGGCTGATCGCACTTTTGATTTCTTCTATAATAGGGACTACCATAACTATTTTTCCAGATCTCTTCATTTCGATTTTTACCAACGAAAGCTCAATCGTAGAGGCCGGTCGCCTTCCCGTGAGAATAATAGGCCTCTTTCAGGTTGTCATGGGAACAGATTACGCTGTAACCGGTGCTTTGCGTGGTATGGGCGATACATCCTTTCCGATGAAATCCTCTCTCGTTGCCATGTGGTTCATAAGGCTTCCAGTGGGGTTCCTACTGGTGAAGTACTTCAACATGGGCCTTCTAGGTGCCTGGATAGGTATGATGTCGGACATGGCGTTCAGAACATTTCTGAAGTTCAGAAGATTCTATTCCGGTAAATGGGAGAAGACCGCCGATGCTATCCAGAGTCGTTCAAAGAACTTAATTGATAATGAATCCAATTGAAAGAAGACTAAACCTCTCCCTGGCAACACCAACACACGGGTTGCAATGTTTCAGTTGTGAAAGCGTGTAAACAGATATTTCACAGAAAATGAGACAGGTTATTCTCATAAAAGGTATATAATTATTATCTGGCGGTAGTTTCACTTTTTCGGTCAATGGTGCGTAATAAATAGTCAGCTTAAATTTTTTTTAACACATGTTTTGATAAGGATTACGTACCAGATCAAGTGAGAGATACAGACTCTCGTTATGATAATCGAGTTTCATCAGGTCTCATCGTTTCTCAGGGCAAAATGAGGGAAGAGTAAAAAGCAAGGTTTTATGTTATAAAGGAAAGCGGAGTCGTTTTGTTCGCTCGTTGAAGGGTTTCAGCCCATCAATATTATTCGTTATGTATTGTTGCTTCTAGTCAGATGTCGATCTTCTATATTATTTCAGGAGGTAAAACATGAAAAAAACCCTAGTCGTTCTGCTTGCGCTCCTAATTCTCTCGACTACAATGGTATTTGCGTTGGTCACCGGTTCTCCTGTGATTAAGGGACAGCTTCCGTTCCTTCTCACGAACGCCGGACAGGGTCCTGGTGGAAAGATGGCAAGACTTCTTATCTGGCAGTCGAAGGCTATTCAAGAAACGGATTTCGATTACAACGCCGAACCTTTGAGAGACAATCCAAACGATCTCGCCGCGCGTGATTACAAAATGCTTTTCGTTATAATCGGCTCATCTGCGAAAGGGCTCGGCGCATCGGGTATAACGATCGAAGAGGAGATCGCGAGGTTGAACAAAATGATCGTCGAAGCCCAAAAATTGGACCTTTTCATAATCGCGGCGCATATCGAAGGGAAGGATAGAAGGGGAAATCCCGGCAGTGCTGACGAACAGTCCATAGATGCAATTGCTCCTTTTGCAGACTATCTTATTGTCATGAAAGATGGAAATCAGGATGGAAAGTTCACCAGGATAGCCCAGGAAAAAAATATCCCTCTAACGATAATTGATAACACTATCGATTTCATGCAGGTCATCAAGCAGATGTTCCCAACCGAATAGTTAGAAACTATCGAATGTTTTCGGGGGGAGTTTAAATGTATCTTCAAACAACAATTATAGCAATTGTCATGGTAGCAACTTTCGCGCTGGCCAGCTGGAAACTGAAGTCACCCGAGATTTCGATGGTGATTACCGCCATCGTGGGCGCTCTCGTTGGAGGTTTCGGTTTCCCTTCGAGACTGCTGGTCGAAGGAATGTTCACATACTTCGATGTAGGCCTGATATTTCTTACCGCGTCGATATTCATCAACATCTATTCAGAGACCGGTGCAATGAACGCTCTGGTCAGGTGGATCGTCAAACAATTCTACGACAAAAAATGGTTGATGTTGATCCTTCTGGGTATTCTGCTGATAATCCCTGGAGCCCTTACCGGAGCCGGTAGCGTTTCGATCTTCGTGGTCGGGGGTCTTGTCAGCTCCGTAATGAACTATATGGGCTTTTCGAAGAAAAGGATCGCGGCCTTTATCTATCTCTTCGCCATGCTGGCGGCAGTTGCGCCTCCAATAAATCTGTGGGCCATGTTGATGGCGGCACAGGCCAACATGCCATACGTTGGTTTCGGCGTTGTTCTTATAGTTCCAATAATCATAATAGCTGCCTTCACCATACTCTATACCGGACTGAGCAAAACGCCTGGAAGAAAGACGAAAACCGAGATTCTCGAAGAGTTACCACAACCACCGGCCGGGATGAACTGGTTTAAAATCCTCGTTCCTTTCGGTGTGCTCTTAGTGCTTATTCTACTAATGCAGTACGCGACTTTCTATATTCCCGTACTTGGATTGCCTCTGACGTTCATGATCTGCGCCTTCATTTCGATGGGAATGGATAAGGACCGCTGGAAGGTAAAGAAATGGTACAACGTCATGGTGAAGACCGTCGATCAAGTCTTTCCGTTGCTGGGCACCGTTATCAGCGTCGGAGTGCTGGTGAATATCATGACGGCCACCGGCGTGAAGGGATTGCTGGCAATCACCTTTATCACGCTCCCAATGGCATTCATCTACATAACCGCACTTATTTTTGCTCCATTCGCGCAAGGTTCCCTTAGCTATGGAAGCGCCATCATCCTCGGGACCCCGATAATATTCCTTTTCAACTCCATGGGTCTCAACGTAACCGTCACCGCCGCTGCACTCAGCTTTCTCTTCCCGCTTGGAGACTGCCTGCCTCCGTCGAGAATTGTTGGCCGGTTGACAATCGAAACGGTTGGTTACGAAGGTAGTTACATGTCCTTCCTCAAAGCCATAGCCATACCCTGGTTATTCATGGGAGCTATTGGACTGTTGATGTTGTTGTTCCCCAACCAGCTCAGGTTCCTGGTGGTCTATTGATGGAGGTGAGGTGAGAACATGCTGGTCTTTTTCGACACTATAATTTATTATCTGTACTTTATAATGACCGCGTTCTTCGCGTTTCTGCTCTTGAGGAACCTCTTCAAGAGGGAGAAGAGGAAGGCCCTGGTGTACGATATTGTCTATTCTTACGTCATAATCACATTCATCCTCAGAGTAATCGGGATCAAGTGAGGAGAGGAAAACTATGAAGAATTCAGTGTATTTGAAAATACTCTTTCTGGTCCTTTCCGGCATTCTCGGCATTCTCGGAGGCATAGAGTTCGTCGAACTGCGCAACTACAAAGAGACTGTCGTGGTATCAGAGGATTTCACCGAGATGATAATGCTCAGCGAATACCTGCCGAGTCTGAAGGGGACCTGGGGAGATACTCCCATATACATATACGACTCCGGGGTTCCGGGCGGTTCGATGTTGATTCTCGGCGGTACCCATCCATATGAACCCATTACAACCGTTGCGGCCTATGTGGTGATGGAAAACATCAAAGTAGAAAGCGGTAAGGTGTACGTAATACCGCACGCCAACATGAGCGCTTCAACACTCGGTATGCTGGGGAATGCCTATCCAAAGTATTTTTCTGTTGAAACTCCCTGGGGAAGTCAGAAGTACAGAATAGGCGATAGGGGAACCAATCCCCTCGACCAATGGCCAGATCCATACACGTACATTCATTACCCCTCCGGCCAAAACCTCGCCTATCAGGATATTCGCAATCTCAACAGAACCTTCCCTGGACGTGCGAACGGAACACTGACCGAACGGATCTCTTTTGCGATAATGGAGCTCATAAGGAACGAAGATATCGATATCTTCTTCGATTATCATGAAGCCTCTCTCATGTATCCTGTGGTCAGCACATACGTAGCGCACGACGACGCCATGGATATAGGCATGATGGCCGCGATGATGCTCAGCGCAACTCAGTTCCCTATGAAAATCGAAGCCTCTCCGAAGAACCTCAAAGGCCTTACGCACAGAGAAGTTGGAGATTTCAGCGATGCCCTTGCGCTCCTGATGGAAACGCCCGAGCCATTTATCGACAGGGTCGCCGGAAGGATGACAGAAGAGCTCATGGTCGACGGTATCGATGAGTTCGTACAAACCGCCGCCGAGAAGGGCTTAGTTTACTGCGATTACGATATCAAGGAAGGTTTCACGGATCCTCTCGGAAATGTTATTATCGGTGCTCCCCTCGATTACAGGGTTGGGAGACATCTTTCGGGAACTCTCGAAGCTGTGAACTGGATGAATATGTTTTTCCCTGAAAAGGCCCTGGTTGTGTCCTTCCCGGGTTATGCCGAAGTAATGGAAAACGGTACGGGTTATTACCTACACGACCCGAGCAAAGCAGATCCATCGAGAGTTTTTAAGAACTGATTCAATTATCGGGCCCTATAGGGTAAGTATGCACAGCACCAAAACCAAAAGACTTAAGGGGGTAAAGCATGAAAATCAAGTTGAAAGTGCTCCTGTTATTGACCGTCTTCCTGTTCCTTTTGAGCGGGACAGCTCTTACCTGTACAATCATCGCAGTTGGTAAGGATGCCATGGCCGACGGTTCCACTGTCATTACACACAACGACGACTCGAGCGTCGCGGACTTCAGGCTGTGGATAATTCCGGCTATGGATTGGCCCGAAGGTTCGATGAGAGATATCGTTGTCGATTCTCATAACTATATCGATTACGGCGACTATCCTAACGTCGATAACGGCAACAAGGGAATTCTGGTAGGCCAGATCCCGCAGGTTCCACACACATATCGTTATTTCCATTCCAGGTATTCCTTCATCAACGAAATGGGAGTGGCGATGGGCGAATCAACATCTAGCGCCAGAAGAGAGCTCAGAGAAGCCAGAGGCATGATCGATTGCTGGACGATTCAGGATATAGCTCTTGAGAGAGCTACAACCGCCAGAGAGGCCGTCAGAATCATGGGCGATCTCGTCGAGGAATACGGCTGGTACGGCTCGGGTGAAATCATCAATGTGACGGATGGAAACGAAGTCTGGATCTGCGAGTTCTACGGGAGAGATCTCTGGATAGCTCTAAGGATGCCCGATGACTGCGTCTACGTTGGCGCGAACACTTTCCGTATTCGTGACGTGGATTTCGAAGACACCGAAAACGTTATGCATTCTCCCAACCTGATTTCCTACGCCGTCGAGCAGGGCTGGTATGATCCGAACTCGGGAGAACCCTTCAGACCGGTGGATGTTTACGCACCGAGAACCAGAGGCAACATCCGTGAATGGAGAGCCTTCGACCTTCTCGCACCGTCGATGGGGTTCGAATATCTGGAAGTCCACTATCCTCTCTGGATAAAGCCCGATAAGAAACTCACAGTTTGGGACATCTTCACCATCTCCGGTGACTGGTACGAAGGTACGCAATTCGATCTAACCAAGGGATTCGGTGCGGGACCGTTCGGCGATCCTTTCGCCAGCTATACAACCGGCGGAAGACAGAGACCGATCGGAATACCTCTGACGTGTTACCTGCAGATAAGCCAGATCAAGAGCTGGCTACCGCCCGAAATAGGCGCTCTCGTATGGTTCGGCTACGGTGCCGTTGGTACATCGTATCAAACGCCATTATGGCCAATCATGGCTGAACTTCCCGAGTTCTACAGAACCGGGAGCAGGTACGAAATATTCAGAAGAGACTCCGGCTGGTGGACGAGCACTTACGTGCAGGAAATGGCCAGACGCAGATTCAGTGATGCCATCGTAGATTTAAGGAACTTCAGAGATCCCAAGATGGAAGCGATATACAACACTGTACCGAAGATTCAAGAACTGGCTGCCGAAGTCTATGAAACGGACCGCGATGCCGCCATAGCCATAATAAGCGACTACGCATACAACACCGCAGTTGCATGGCAGGCCGACTGGTTGAGGCTCGGAGATATGTTCATGGGTAAATACGCGGCAGATAGGGTGAATTTCGGCGGAACGAACTATCCGAAAGAGTGGAGAGATGCTTTAACGTTCGTTAACGAGAACTTCCCTGCAGAAAAGTAATAATTATTATAATGCAGAGTCTGCAAAGACTCTGCATTCTCTATACTGGAGGTGATATTTGAGGTTTAGCCGAACAGCTCTACATAGCAACTCGGAACATCAAGAAAGTCATATTTCTGTTTTGATGGGGTGATGTACTTTTATGAAGAAGGCATTAGTAGTTCTTATTGTATTCCTCGTAACTCTTGGAAGTGCGGCAATAGCCTGTACCATTCTCGGTGTCGGTAAAGACGCCATGGTAAACGGTTCCACGATAATCACTCACAACGACGATTCGACCAGCGCCGATTTCCGTCTCTGGATAATTCCGGCCATGGACTGGCCAGAAGGCTCGATGAGAGATATCGTCCTCGATTCTCACAACTACATCGATTACGGTAACTACCCCGACGTCAATGTAGGCACCAAGGGAACACTGATCGGCCAGATTCCACAGGTACCACACACGTACCAGTATTTCCACTCAAGATACTCCTTCATGAACGAGAAGGGTGTCGCCATCAGTGAATCCACTTTCTCCATCGACACAAGCACAGATTACGGTAAGGAAGTAAGAAAAGTCCTCTGGACTGACAGCATGGGCATAATCGATTGCTGGACGGCACAGGATATCGCTCTTGAGAGAGCGGCAACTGCAAGAGAGGCCGTCAGAGTTATGGGCGATCTCGTTGAGCAGTACGGCTGGAGCACCGTCGGTGGCGGCGGAGAAACTATGACCGTTGCAGATGGCGAAGAGTGCTGGATAGCCGAGTTCTACGGAAGAGATGTATGGGTCGCGGTCAGAATTCCCACCGACCACTTCACAGTGGCGGCCAACAGGGCCAGGATCATGGAAGTTGACCTCAACGACACAGAAAACGTAATGGCCTCTCCGAACATCGTATCCTTCGCCGTTGAGCAGGGCTGGTACGATCCCGCCTCCGGTAAACCGTTCAACATAGCGGAGATCTACGCTCCAAATGACAACCTTTACGCGACAAGAAGAGAATGGAGAGCCTTCGACATTGTGGCACCGTCTCTGGGTCTCAGTCCTCACGACGTGAGGTTCCCGCTCTCTGTAAAACCCGAAAGACTTCTCACAGTTCACGATATCTTCGTTATCAAGGGCGATTACTACCAGGGTACGGAATACGACCTTACGGTAGGACCGGCCGCCGGTCCCTGGGGCGATCCTATCAGATACGCCAACACAAGTAGAACCGGAACATGGGAGAGAAGCATCAACATGCACAGAACCTGCTACGTCCACATCGGTGAGACTAACTCCGCCTATGCCGATCCATTCAAGGGCGTTGCATGGTACGGTTACGGCGCACCGGATACCGCATACATAGTCCCACTTTGGCCCATCATGAGAGACCTACCGAAGTTCTACGAAACCGGAAGCAGATATGAAGAGTTCAGAAGAGACTCCGGCTGGTGGGTAAGTTCCTATGTTCAGCAGATGGCTGAGCTTCACTACAACCTCGCCATCCAGGACATAAGAAACTACAGGGATCCCAAACTCGAAGTTCTCTACAAGTTGACACCGCAGGTCCAGGCAATAGCGACCGAGATGTACAAGACTGATCCGGAAGCTGCCATCGACTTCGTTTCCAACTACGCGTTCATGAACGCGGTAGCATGGTTCGAAGAGTGGAAACTCCTCGGCGACAGACTCCTCGGTAACTACGCTCTGGGTTATGTGAATTTCAGAACCGCAGCTTACCCCGATTGGTGGAACGAACTGATCGGTTACGGTTTTCCAGAGAGATAATAGATAGACGGAGCTTCAAAGGCGGCCGATGGGCCGCCTTTTTCTTTTGGAAATTCCCTGGTTTGTGGTAGTGAGTATCGATTCATTGTCGAAAAAAAACTGCATTCCAAACAGTAGAAAACTCACGGGAGTTGTGATAACATCGGTCAGTATAGAAGAACCTGAAAGGAGTGGCACGGGTGCAGAACATTGAAAAGATACTCGATCTTGTCGAAGAACTGTTTGATGAACTTGAGAATACTGATGTTCAAGATTTATTCGAATCCCTTCCAGACATGGAACAGGACGAAGTCGTTGAGCTCAGATCAAGCATCGAAGATTGGGTTGACGGTCTCGACGAGGTAATCTCAAGACTTCCCGAACTTCAATCTTCGATAGTGGAACTCAAAGCCGATCTCGAAAGATTGAACGATTCCGTAGTGGAGCTTGAAGAGGATTTCGACGAGGAATAAATTGCATGATGTGGTAAGGAGGCCCTTCGTGGCCTCCTTATCATTTGTTTTTGAGCCTTGAAGCTATCGTGGCAAGATACTTTCCCTGTTCAAAAGCCAGTTTCAGTTCGGCCTCGCTCGGCTGTCTCCTGCCGTCGCTTCCGGTAAGGGTCGATGCGCCGTATGGACCTCCTCCCGACACTTTCTCCACTTCGAACATCTCGCTGTGAACGTAAGGCAGTCCCAGCAGAATCATACCGTGGTGGAGCAACGTGGTGTGAAAACTGAGTATGGCCGCTTCCTGACCGCCGTGCTGAGTCGATGTCGACGTAAAGACCGTCGCGGGCTTTCCAACCAGGATCGCTTTCGACCAGAGTGAACCGGTGGAATCCAGATAGTTGCGCATTTGAGAGGTCATCATACCGAATCTGGTCGGAGTTCCAAAGATAAGACCGTCCGCCTCGGATAGAGTTTTTAGGTCGGCAACGGGGAGATATGAAAAACTCTCCACCGATTCGACGGCCTTCATCTTCTCGAGTATCTCCCTGCTCAAGGTTTCCGGGACCCGGTAAATCTTCACTTCTACTCCCTCAACGGATTTTGCTCCCTCCGCCTCGGCCAGAGCCAGTTTGTATATGTGACCATGTATAGAGTGGAAGATCACATTAATCTTAGTTGTATTCAAAGCAATTACCTCCAATTGATATCCATTATATTGTGTACAATATAGTATAACATCGAAAATCGCTTTTGTGAAGTCGCCTTCGAGTTTCGGCTCGCTCATATCGGTTAGCTTGAATTGACCGCTTTAAAGAGCGCGGTCAGATCAATTGACAGTCAACGTCCTCAAGTTCCTTTAGTAGTCCCGGATCGAAGATATTGCGTACCACGAATTCCGCTATTAAATTCTCCGGAGCGTAATCGTAGAGTTTATCGCCGAACAGATCGTACATCTTTCTCAGCCGGCCCGGTTCCCCCATTAAAAAAAGCGACAGGAAAGTTTTCAGCTCTGAATGGTCCATTTTTGCAAGCGCCAGTAACATATCGGCCAGCTCCTCGGTGCCGAGTTTATCCTTTATCTTTACATCTCGCCAATTCGAAGATGTCCGCTCGACACCGAACACGGCCTTCAAACAGGTAACGAGGAAAATGTTGGACATATCTCCCGCGTAAGTGATTACGGTGTTTCCCTCTTTTTCTGAAATCAGCCTGATCCTTCCGTCCGCCACGACGTCGCGGGAGATTTCTTCCAGCCTCTTGTGGGTTCCCTCTGATAGCAGGGTTTCTTCGTAGTCAGGAAGATCGATCATCGCGTTCATTATTGAACGGGCAAAACTCTTCGTGACCGCCGAAGATCCACCAAGCCAACCCGGCAGCCTTCCCCCGCGTCCGGGAACCACATGAACGACTCTCTCTTTCCGATCGATTTCTCTTACAAGGTAAGACTTTCCACCCAGTATGAACGAATTCTCGCCACCCTCGCCCTCCTGTCCATTCAGTATCAGCGGATGTATTCTGCCGATCTCTTCTCCGGAAAGCACCACGGAGTATTCCAGGGAACCGGGAAAAAGAACAACGAAATCCATCTTTGATCGGCCACTACCGAAGATTTCGGCAGCGGAGGCCCCGGGAACGATCATGCCGTCGCGTTCGGTCAGAAACTCTCTTTCTATTAAGTGATCAACCAGCATTTTGAAGTGATCTCTGCCCACTCGGGTGAAGGGAAAGGCTCTTTTGAGGAAGTCCAGATCCCCGGCACTCAACAAGCCCCTCCAGTACGAGAGTCCTATCAGCTGATGAGCCAGAAGCTGTGGATAGAAGTCGATTGGTTCTACAGGTTCCACTGTATTTTCGTCCAGTTTCTTGAGTATTCCAAGGAGGTTGTAGCAGCTCTGACTGTCGTTTACGAAAACCGTTATTTTTGACTTCCCTTTCTTACGTCCCGACCGTCCGGCCCTCTGGAGAAAGGAGGCGGCCGAAGAGGGAAGCTCGAGAAAGACCACCCTGTCGATGTCGCCTATATCGATTCCCATCTCGAGAGTCGAAGTCGCGACCACTGCCCTCAGGTCAGAATTATTCTTGAACTCATCTTCGATCTGGCCCCTTTGAGATTTCGATACAGAGCTGTGATGTACCGGAACATTGAGTCCTAGCGACTTCGCTATCGCGGCGAACTCTTCGGCTTTCGATCGGGAGTAAGAAAAAACGAGTATCTTCTCTCCGGTTCCCTTCAAAAGCTTCAACAGATAATCGACGGGTTCGATTTCTCCGTCTGTGAAGACCTCTATGCTCCTGGAAACCTTCTTGCCTTCGGCGACTATCACGCCGCGCCTTTCGGAGCTTCCGCTCAGCCATTTCATCATCCTGTCCGGGTTTCCCACAGTCGCCGACATGGCTATCCTCTGGGGGTCGGCCTGCGAAAGAACTCTCAATCTTTCCAGAATCGACACCAGCTGCGCCCCGCGCGGCGATTCTATGAAAGCGTGAACCTCGTCGATGATGATGAACTCTATATTTTCGAACAGACAGGCATTTGAACCCGAAAGAATGCCTTCAACCGATTCGGGGGTAGTTACCAGAATCGAAGAGTTCTTAAGAGCACTTTCCTTGTCCCACCTGGAGAGATCGCCGTGCCACTTGCCCACGAAGAGGCCGAAAGGACTCAGCATTACCTCGAGTCTGGAGGCTATGTCGTTTATGAGAGATTTGAGCGGCGCAAAATATATGCACTTCAGGCCGGCCTCCGCATCCAACAGCCTGTTCAACACCGGAATCATGACAGCTTCGGTTTTGCCAGAGGCTGTGCCCGCTATTAAAAGTATATTATCGCCATCGAGAATCGGCGAGATAGTCTTGCCTTGAATCTCTCTGAGCTCTTTCCAGTGGAATCGATAAGAGAGGAGATCCAGAATCTTCTGGTCAATTCTCGGATCGATTACCAGAGTTCATCTACCGCCTTCACCGGCTTTTTATCAGAAGACTCCGGTTTTCGACCCTGACGCATACTATCGAGGAACTCAACTGTCAGTTTGGTCACTTCTCTCGTGGTGGGTCTTATTTTGCCATCCACTCCGGTGTACTGCTGTTTAAGAGACTTCACGAGCAGCTCTTCGATTTCCTTTCCACCGTCGAACGAATAGCATTCTCTGTAAAGCTTGATCAGTTTTCTTGCCAGCATCTTAAATCCATCGAGTTCAAGAGGCTTGAGCGAAAGAATCAGGGACTTTCCGCTGTCATCGCCCGTGATGTTCTTCATCCTGTCGTACAGAGCGTGGTACGAGGCTATTCCCCTGTTTTTGTTCTCGAACCATACATCCGTTCCCAGCCACAGGAAGTAGGTGCGTTGAAGGAATCCGGCCGAAAGTCTGTCGATTATCTCTCTTAACTGGTTGAAAGTGCGCTCTCTAACATCGCGCCTCCTATTCATTATGCTCTCGAGTTCATCCATTATAACTACCATCCCGGGAACCTGTAGCGTGTCCATGAGGGAAGTGAAGGATCTCAGGAAATTCCATCCGTCGTCCTGAAGAAAATGGTAGATACCACGTTTTTTCATGGATCTTTTGTCAATGCTGTCACCGACGAGATAGGCGTAAAACTCCTCTGTTGTCTCGCCTTTTGCCGTGCTAACCACATAAGCTGCGCAGAACTGCGAGAACATTCCGCCGGGATCGTAGTGGTCTCTCTTCGAAAGGTACTCCTTCACAGGCATTATCTCTTCGGCCGGTATTTCCTGATCCTTCAACTCTTCGATGATCCTCTCAGCCCAGGCGCCCAGAAAGATTTTCAGGGGATTTCCGCTTATACCGACCAGAGACATATTTTTCATGACAGACCTGAAGAACTCGTCCTGCTTGTGTAGTGTGTCGTAATCCTTTTCGGCAAGACTGGAGATCATCATCCCTTTCTCTCTGGCCAGGTACTCGGCATATCTGGCGAGGGTGGTCTTTCCCAGCCCGTACTGGCCCAGAAAGACTCGTACTTTGCTCCTGCCTGTGAGTATATAGTCGATATCGTTTTCTATCTCGACCTGATACTTGTCTCTACCCGTGAGGATCTCCTTTATATAATCGACCGGAACGGCCGCTCCGGCCCTTATCGCTTCGAACATCGGATGGTAATCCACTGGTAGCTCTCCTTTCGCTTAGCTTTCAAAAGAGAATTTCTTCTTGAGAACGTCCTTAACCCTGGAATCGAAGTTACGACCCCATATGACCCGGGGCTTCTCGCCGCTAATAACCTCGATCAGAGGCTTTCCACCGGTTGTAATCTTTGGGGCGACTACGAAAACGCTCCAGAAGCTTAGACCGAGTTCTTCGAGTGTGTACTCCCGTTCCGGTTCACACGCCAGAATTTTGCAAACCGTCTGTAGCGTCTTTCCCGAAAGCGCCTCTATCTTGTTCTCAAGTTCCTTCAGACTATCCGTTTTCTCTCCGGCTACCGGCAGCTTTTCTTCAGCGATTGTTCCGACCTCTTCTGTGGTCATTTCGGGGAAGTAATAATGCAGGACGGTTTCACGATTGCTTTTCACGGACCACTCCAATTCATAATGGAGAGAGTTTATCTTCTCCACCAGTTCCCCGGCTAGCGTGAATGGCTTCTTCTCTTCGACCGCTTCCGGCTCATCGATCGTGGCAAGGATCTCGGGAAACCTCTCGATTGCCGGCACGACCGATACATCAGGGTTCTGACTTCCGATGTTTCTCTCATCCGATTCGTGAGTCCTCTGCTTGGCTTTCAGAGAGGCTGGAAGTCCGTTCTGCGGATACTCCTTCCAGCTTCCCAGTATGGCGGCCTCCTTCAAAAATTCCAGGAACAGCTTTGCAGTTTCCTCTTTCGCGAAGAAAAGCTTCAGAAGCGGTGTGCCGAAGCCCTTTGACAGTATCGTAATCACATAATATACGAAGCATTCAACTCTTTCGTTGTTTTTGGCCTCTCTGTCCTGACCGCCACCGGGAAGAAGAAATTTCCAGATGTATCCGGCGAACCTGGCATCTTTACTGTCAAGAAAGGCCTCTTTCGAAATTTTCAGCTCGTTGAAATTGCAGTTTATGTTTTCATATGGAAAGGTCTTCGCCGCTTTCTTCAGGCCACTGGAAGTTACGTTCAATTCATCTATGGAACAGAGCGTGTAGGAACCTTCCTGATCGTCGCTGCGCACTATTTTGAAATCGGTCCTTATCGCCGAATAACGCACCGTCTCGCCAGCGTGGGAGAGGGGATCCTTTATCTGTTTCTCCTCCACTACTGTCCAGCACGTCTGGCCAGTCATGGATCTTTGAAACAACGCTATCAAACCGGCTCCTATCTTTTCAAAGTACCAATGTCGCGATTGTTCCCAGTGAGTTTGCAAAAGACCGTACCTTGTCCTTGCATCCTTTACACCCTCGAACCACGCCTCCAGCGAAGGAATCCTCTGCATTCCCTTCTCCAGATACGATACGAAGACTCCTTCCGGTACAGTGAACCACTGTAGGTAGCTCGAGGAGTACTTCTGCAGTTCGTGAATCACCGTTTCAACTCTGGAAAGCTGGACGGCTATTTCGCTTTCTTCCGGTTCTCCTGCCGCCAGGAGGATCTGGTTTTCTATGAAGCTTTCCATTCCCTCCGGTCCGGGCGGGAATTGCTCGAGAAAATCCACCATATCTTCCTCGATCGATGGCAGGAAGGAACAGCGCAGCTTGAAGATCGATGTAACCAGGTTGTTCAAAGAAAGCTTAACGGCGTACTGGCCGAACTTCTTCTTCACTCTCTCGTAGAGAATCTTCAGCTCTCTCAAAGCGGAAAACAGATCCTTATCTCCCTGCGAGATGTGCGTAGCGTAGTGGCCGATGGTCTTCTCGAACATGTCCGGCGCTTCTTTGAAAAGCGAGTAAAGATCTACGAAACTGTCGTTGAAATCCTTCTGAAACAGGGCTGCATCGAGAACGGCCTGCGATAGATCGGCAAGCTTTTCCGACTGAGAAGCAAGGACATCGCCCCCTGGTCCCCTGTATAGAAAAAGGAATTTCGGCTCGAACAACTTGCCGAAAATCGAGAAAATGGACGGAGCCCTGGAAGCTATAATTGCTGCAGACTGAGTTTCGGCTATCACTCTCCAGCCTTTCCCCTCGAAACTCTCATCGGCTTTTTCAAAAACATCAACCGCCGAAAGAAACCCCTTTAACCCGCGATCTTTTAAATCAGACAAGACTGTCCCTCTTTTCGATCATCATCCAGGTTGATTATACTACACTTATCTTTGCCGCTTTCGAACAACTCCCACAACACTCACAGGTCTCCGCCAAGATCTCGCTCGATTCTCTCGGCTATATCTAGCAGTTTTTCCGCAATAAAGGCTTTGTTCTGGCAGGCTCTAGAAAATCTGGTGTCTTTGCGCAGAGCGGGAATGCCCGCGCCCACTAACTCAAGCCTGTTTATGGCCAGAAGGAGATAGGCTCCGTCAAGAAGACGCTTTATCAACCTTGAGGTTCTATCGTTCGAAGAATCGTAGAGATCGCGCTCGAGGTCTACGAAGAGAAAACCGATGGATTCGAGAATCACTCTGAAAGAGAAAAGCAAAATGCTCTCAAGGCTATCCAAGGGAAATTCTTCGAGCCTTTTCAAGTCAGACTTCACCTGCGATAATGCGAGTCTGGATCGTTCCTCCTCACCCAGGTAAGCCTGGAGTTTTTCGGTGGTGAGACCGAAAAGATCGGCTATCTCATCGGCCCCGCGTCCATTGGCCAGAAGTTTGCGGAGATACTCTCTCTTGCTCATTGTATCACCCCGATACAATTATATCTCTCAAGTCGTCAGGTTTCAGCGACCAGAGTAAGGTTGAGACCACCACTCTCGAAAGCGAATACTTCGATAGTGGTTTTGTAATAGACTATAGACGGAGGTGGTTCTATGAGAAAAATTCTGCTGGCTGTCTTTCTCATTACCGCCATTTTTGTATCGGCAACGGATTATTTCTTCGGGCTTGGCTTTCAGGGCCTGGTCAATGTGAATCACACGGACGGTGAATGGCGCATCAGTATAGTGCCTGTCACATCCCTTTCAAGCGGCGGTGTCGAGTCTGGCGGCTTCGTTTTCAATGTGTTGAGAGATCGGGGCTTCGCCTTGGTGTCGAGGTTATCCCTGAAACCGGTTACACATGTGCACACTTTCCACTGCGAGGCGATAGATGTTAACGCAAAGACGCTCGAGGTCTTTGTGGCCGACGGAACACACGGCTTGAAAATCTACAAATTCTACGGCCCACGCCTTTACAAGCTGGTTCAGACCCTGCCGGTCAAAGGCTGGGTGAACTCCCTAGCCTATCACGAAAACTCCATACTCGCGGGAACGGAAGTTGACGGACTTTTCCTTTTCAAGCGTGGCCCTGAAGGATTCGAAGAGATTCAGCGACTCTTTCCTTCGGGAATCGACAGGTTGGAAGCGGGTATTACTGTACGTGCGATCGTCGCTTCCGGCGAAAGGTTCTTCGTCGCCGCCGGAAGTGAAGGCGCACTGGTGCTCGAGTTTTCCGACGGGCTTCTTCGAGTAACGGGAAAACTGACTGCCAATTACGCGCTCGATGTTGCTGTTAGCGAAAAATACGTCGCCGTTGTGGAGCCTCAGGAAAGTACGATATCTTTCTTCGACGTTCTCGATCTCAAACCGATCACATCGCTCGATTTCGACGCTTCGCCGGTTCAAGCGGTAATTGCAAAAAACTGGGAAGACGGTAAAGATTATCTCCTTTGTAGGTTCAGCGATTCGGTGTCTATTATCGAAATGGGCGCCTTCCAGGAACTTTTCAGTATGAAAGGCGCCTTCTTCGGTATAGTGAAACCTGTGTACGGTATAGATTAACCCTTTCTAGACGAATAGAGAGAGGCGCCACTCACAAAGTACTTCGAAAGAGTTATGAAGAGTATCAGAATGGGGATACTCGCGATTGAAGCCGCCGCCATCATGGCTCCCTCGTTGGTATGTTTCTCCATGGCGAACTTGACTATGTACAGAGGTATCGTCTTCATCTCCTCGCTCTGGGATATCAACAGCGGCCAGAGCAAGTTGTCCCACTGGCTCCTGAAGGTTAGGATCGCGAGAGTGGCCACGGCCGGCGCGCTGTTGGGCAGTATTATCCTCCAGAAAATGCTCAGTTCTCCCGATCCATCTATTCTCGCCGCATCCAGTATCTCGTCGGGGAAGGTTATGAGATACTGCCTCATCAAGAAGATACCGAAAGCATTGGTCAAAAACGGCAATATCAGTCCTATGTAGGTATTCTGGATGTTCAACGAAGTGGCCACCAGATAAAGCGGTATCATGATCGCCTCGAAGGGTATCATCATTGTCGCCATGATCAGTAAAAAGACGAGATTTCTTCCCTTGAATGGGAACTTCGCCAGTCCATAGCCGGTGAGGGCCGACAGCAAGACGGTCGTGACCGACACCAGACCTGCCACGATGAAGGAGTTCAATATATTACGGGGGTATATGTAGCTTCCGTCGTTCCCTCTTATCGCTTGTGCGTAGTTGTCAAGGTACAGCTCTTCGGGTATCCAGCGATAAGGCATCTTGACTATATCCCTGGCGGGCATCAACGAAGCGGTGAACATGAAAACTATGGGAGATAGTATCAACAGTGCGGTGGCTATGAGAAGGGCCCAAATTATTACATCCACAAGCAAAGATTGTCCTTTAATTATCTTCACAATCCACCTCACATATAATCTACTTCTCCACCCGACCTGCTGGCTTTGAATTGAAGCCAGGTGAAGAAAAGCATTATGATAAAGAGAATGATACTCATCGCGCTGGCTCTTCCGATGTTGTGATCTCTGATCGCCGTGTTGTAGATATTGAGAGTGATAACGTTTATCGGCTCCAGCGGAGCCCCCGACTGCGTGAACAGGTACTGGGTACTGAAAGTCTTCAGGCACTGCAACATAGACATTATCGAAACCAGAACTGTTGTAGGTTTTAAAAGAGGTATCGTTATATGCCAGAAGTCCTTCCACCCGCTTGCGCCGTCTATCTTTGCCGCTTCGTGCAGACTCTGCGGGATACTCGCCAATCCCGTGATGTATATTATTGTGAAATAACCTATATACTTCCAGAAGTAAACCAGTATCGTCGAAAACCTCACCATGTTAGCCGATGCCAGCCATTTATAATCGACGCCCTTAGTTCCCAGTAGAAAATTAGCGCCCATGTTGGCCAGCCCTCTAGGATCCAATATCAGCAACCATATCGCCGCGGCAACAACGGAGGAAAGGACGGCCGGTGAATAGAAAGCCATCTGGAAGAACTTCTGGAATCTCTTCCTGGACATTATGAAGGCCGCAAGCAGAAGGCTGAAGACCAGTATGGGTATAAAAGTTCCAAGTGTGAAGATGAAGGTTGCCTTGATCGAGTTCCAGAAATCGGGAGATTTGAGTAGATATTCGTAATTCTCCAGTCCAATGAAAGTAGGGGGCCGCAGCGAAAGCAGCCTTTTTCTGAAAAGACTCGTATACAGGGCGTTCACTATCGGATAAAAGGAAAAAACTGCGAAGAAGGCCATCGACGGTAACACAAAAAACCATCCCCACCGGGCCTTCTTGTGCTCTATTCCTTTCTTGAGAATGCGCCTCAAGGGTGAACCCACTCCTTTCGCGAAAAGAATAAACGGCCCGCCAAAGCGGCGGGCACGAAATCAATCATCAATACTGGTCGTCGAGGACTTCCTGAACCTTTCTTCTGAGCGCGTTCAACGCGTCTCGAGACGAGGCGTTGCTCAACATGACAGATTCTACGGCCTCTTTTACTAGTGACTGTATCTTCGCCGAGTATTCGGAGAAATAAACAACGGTCGATTTCTCAAGGTCGGAGATGAATACGTCCGAGTAGGGATAATTCTTGAAAGTGTCCGATTCCAGCAATTCATTCGTCGGCTGTATTATCGCTACTTTATCAAGGTATTCTTCGGGATGGCTCAACATGAAGGCAATGAACTTCCATGCCATCTCCTGGTTTTCCTTCGGCTTCTGAACATTCACCATGTAGTAGTGGCCGTAGTAATGAGCCGGCACGTAATTCACGGCGTTCTCGAACTGCGGGAAGGGGACTACCATCCATTCGCGGCTATCGTAGAAAGCTGGATTGTCGGCCTTGATCCTTGCCAGCTGGTAGAGACCGGTTGTGCACATTCCTATATCGTTGTTGTCCATGTTGAAAAGGCTTCTGGCGTTCTTGTAGGTTGGAGATCCCAAGTTAAGACCATTCGGTCCCCACGCGGCCATGAAGTCGAGGAACTTCAACCAGGCCTCGTCATTGACAATCGCCGTTTTACCGTCGTCGCTTATCAGCTTTCCACCAAGCTGCTCCACCATGGGGATGAAAGCGACCAGATAATACGGATACCTGAAATCGAAACCTCTTCTAGTTATTATTTGACCTTCTCTGATGGTTAGTTTCTCGGACACTTCGACCATCTCTTCCCAGGTCTTCGGATAGTCCTTTTCCGGGTCGAGTCCGGCATCTTTGAAGACCTTCTTGTTCAACAGGATACACCAGTTGGTTATCTCCAGAGGCAGACCGTAGATCTCTCCCTCAAAGACTACAGGGTCAAGCGTGCCTGGAAGGTAAGCGTTTATCAGGGCCTCTTTGTTTTCGTATCCGGCAGCTTCATAGTTGACCGAGGCCACGCGCTGGTTAACTATATAAGCATACTCATCTTCGATGGACATATTGAAGATGTCCGGACCCTGATTCGCCGCAAATGCTGTGAGAACAAGCTCCTGGATTTTTGTGGAAGATTGTGTCACTCTCTTGATAACCACATCGGGGTACATTTTCTGGAACTCTTCGATGTAGCGGTTTTCGATCACAGTTCTGTTTGGATCCTCGTGAGTCCAGAACTGCAACTCGATAGTTTTTCCAACAAGCAACGAAATCGGAATGACAAGACAGAGAAACATGACAAAGAAAGAACGCCTATTCATAAAAACACCTCCCGTAAAGTTGGGGTAAAGTACCCCGTATCTCTATAATACAACTCTAGCGATCAATTACGAAAAGCGTTTATAGGCTTTTCGAGTCTTTGGGAGGCTTTTGAATACTACAAATGAGGTGTTATGATCAATTGCTTAAACCGGCTACGACTTCTTGCAGTCATATAGTCAGGATAGGGAGGTGTATCTTGTGAAGGTTACAATTTTGATCACGGTTCTGATCGTTTCTACCGCGCTCCTCGGGAGCAGTTTTCTGGTGAACATTACTCCGCTGGAAAGCGATCAACCCTTTCAGTTTCAGAACCAGGCAGGCAGCAGGACTTCCAGCATCGGATACACAGTGATTTCCAACACCGATTCCGATAGCACGATCATCGTTCTTGGAGGATGGCTCTTCAAACCCTCGGGTGAAGAAGAGACACTTGAAACCTCTCTGGAGATATATTCGGAAAACGATTCCTATTCGAAGAAACTGACGCTCGTCCGGGAGGGAATGTACTACACTCTGAAACCGCTGCTCGTATCATATCCCTCTGGATACTCGTTGAAAGTTATGGGGATCGAAGCCATGATCTCCGCAGATGGAGGCGAAGATATGACAGTGGTGAATTACCTTTTGGTCGATCTGGTTGCTAAGGATAGGCTTTCCGCCGGAATCGAAATTGGTCTGGAAAAGGAAGGGAAGTTCGTAGAAACACCGCTGACCGGAATTGAGCCTGTCGTAATAATCAAAGCCGGTTCAAAGCCGACCGGAGGTTACCAGCTATCGATACAGAACGTAAAACTCTCCGGCGACCAGATACAGGTACAGGCAAAGTTGAAGAGTCCCGGCAAAAACGATTACGTCACACAGGCTTTCACCTATCCGTTTATCGCTTTCAGGCTACTGGATTTAATGGTCGGAGAGTACAGAATCCTAGTGAATATGGATGTCGAAGTCGATTCTTCGATAGTGAAAACTGAGCAGTTCTCGGGCACCTTCTACGTCGATTGAGTGAGTCTGTCTATTCTCCTGACGTATCCGTCGGCATCGAACTTGCGCCTTAAACCGGCCGAATTCATGTACCGAACTTTACCGGTGACTTTTCTCTCGGCCCATGCCCTGTCGTGTTTTCCAAGGCACCACATGATGCCGGCGTAACCGTTGGGATCGCGACCGTCAAGTTCGTATTTGTCGTTTAGATATACAGCCGTGTCAAGTGCCGCTTCCGGCGATTCGCTCCACTCAAGTATCTTTTTTCCCCAGTACATGCGCATGTACCCGTGCATCTTTCCGGTGAGCGCCATCTCATTTTGAGCCGCATTCCAGTAAGGATCGTGCGTGGAGCGACTCTCGAATTGTTCTCTAGAGTAAATGTACTCCCTCATATCTTCCCTGTGTTCGTTCAGTGTCTTTTTCGCCCACACCGGCAGACCTTCAAAGCGATCGTAGTCGGGATTATACAGAGTGAAATTCATACTCAGCTCCCGCCTGACTATTAGCTCTTCCAGATAGGCCTCTGCGCATGGCGATTCTCTTTCGGTGATCTTCCTGGCAATATATGAAGGCGATATCTGACCGAAATGAAGGTACGGACTCATATTCGATAATGCATCGCTGTTCGGGTCGTTCCTCTCCCGGCAGAAGATATCAATTTTGTCTCTCAGAAAGCTCTCCAGCATCTCGATAGCCTGCGAAGTTCCACCTTTGAAACTGGAAACCGCCGGAACATCGTCCACGAACTTCAGATCTTTCAAACAGGCCGATAGAGAAACAGTCTCGAAGTCTTCTACACCAAGACCCTTCAAACGACGACTTTCGACCGGCCGGCTTTCCGGGTAATCAATAAGGAGACGACTTATCTTCGGCCTAATAGTGGCCGCACTGAATTCTTCTTTTCTGCTTACCTGTCCAACTGGCACGATAACGTTACTCTCTACAACGAAAAAGGGGGACTCCACTCTATGGGCGATCCTCTCTCTCCAGAACTGCTGGTGCCTGAGATATCCGACATCCGACACCAGAACCGATGCGTTCTTAGCAATTTCCAGAACCTTATCCACAGGATTTCCGGCCTTCAAGAGAAAGGTGATTCCCCTTTCTTTCAGTCTTTTTTCCGTTTCTTCCAGACCCTCCAGCATGAAAGTGAAGCTCCTCCGGTTGGCCGAAGGGTATTCGCCGTGAAGAACGAATAAAACGAGAAGCGGTAAAGAAAGGTAGTTCGAGATTTCGCAGGCATAATCGAGTGCGTCGTTATCAACCGCTCTCTGAGAAGCCTGCATCCAGTAGAGCACGAATCTCCCCGTTTTCGAAGAGATGTTGTTTGCTTTGTGAATGCCCTCTCTTCTCATGCCGACGTCCGGGGCTTCATTTCAAAGCCCTCCCTTTCCCCGAGTCGCTTATTTCCACAAGCTCTTCGGGGTACGGTTCGAAAAAGGTCTGCCTCGCCAGGTACTCGTTCTCGAAGGCAACTACGTACGATTTCAATATATGGAGCGGAACGCTCAGGGGGATTTTAGCCTGGCGGTATCTTTCCAGAGAGTCCAGGAAGAATTTCTTCTCCGACGATGAAAGATATCGTGAAAAGTAGCCCAATCCATGCATCAAAACATTGATGTGAGATGTGTGTTTCGGCGGCGTTGACATCGCACGGTAGAAGTGTGGCGCGTATCGATCGAAGACTTCGTTCAGATCTTTCTTTTCTAGATTTCCGGCTATTCTCCCCATAGCTCTCATCTCGTTTTGATTGTAGGACATGAAGAGTAGCTTGTTATCGCTCTGAAAATCCACGAGGCCTTTGATAGAACGGTTCAGATTGAGCTCTCTGAATCGGGTCACGGTGAAGAGCGTGGTGAGGAAGTGTTCTCTCAAAACGAAGTTGGTGAGTCTCCCCTCGTCTTCTACCGGAAGGTGGCCGAAGCGGGTTACAACCTCTCCCCCGAAAATACCGCTGTCTTTTCCCGTAGCCATAACCTTTCCCGCACCCGGGTAAACCTTGACGTCCTTGATTCCGCAGGACGGAGATAAAGCCTTCAGAATGAATCCATCGACATTTTCGAGAGAAGAGAGAAGGGAAGAGGCATAGGCGTTCATCTTCTCCGTTACATCCAATCCTGTGGAAGGCTGAATCAACCTGACCACACTATCCAGGGCTATCAGCCTGATGGGTGCCCTCGGGACGCCGAGCCCTATATCTACTTCGGGGCAGACAGTTGTGTAATTGACGAAATTACCCAGAGTCGATACGAAATTGCTAGGTACGGTCTGAGCGTTGTACCTGCAGCTTTCAAATCCCAGGCACCTGCTGACAACAACTTCCGGTCGGGCGAATTTACCCATGAAAGCCTCCTGCCGTTTCACGGCCACTGTAATGATCTCGTGTTTATTTCAGGAAAAGCTTCAACTTCTCCAGAAAGAGAGACGGATTTTCCAGCATTGGCGAGTGACCGACACCCGTTATAATTTCTAGCTCACTGCCCGGGATATCGATTTTGAACCTTTCGCCGTCTGTAACCGGCGCTATTCTGTCTTTCTCTCCCCAGACGATCAGAGTTCTGGACTTTATATCTCGAATCTTCCCTGAAAGCGCTCCGCTATCGTCCTGCAAATTGAACCTGTAAAGAAAGGCCGGGGAGATATGATTTATCAGCGAAAAGCTCAAATGGAAGGATTCACGGTTGAACTTCGAAACGTCCCCTAGTTTCTGTCTATAAAGAAAACGCTGAACCAGATAGGTCTGAAAGCCATACCTCATGAGCACATGGTTCAGAAACTCGTTATCCTCAACAAGAGACGGCAAGAAATTCATCTTCGAGTATCCCATCGAATCGACCAGTATGAGACTCTTCACTCTCTCCGGGTGATAATAAGCAAGATTAAGAGCAACTTCCCCGCCCATGGAGTGACCCAGGACATCGGCCAGATTTAAATTGAGAATATGCATCAAGCCGCTCACAAGATCGGCATAACCCTTTTTGCTGTAATCACCCTCCAGAGAAGCTCTGGAAAGGCCAAACCCCGGCAGATCGATCACATAGACCTTTCTGAAGGTCGAAAGCCCATCCACTATAGCATCGAAATCGAGGTAAGAGCCCAAAAAGCCGTGTATTAATATTATCGGATCGCCCGCTCCGGAGACTTCGATATACAGCTTTTCTTCTCCAACGGTTATGTACTCGCCATCCTGGTCCATGCGTCCCAGGTATATTCTGGCCATTGTAACACTGAAGATCGCATGCACTATGACCGCGATGAGCAAAACGAAGAGCACGGTGAATATCGCCTTCACAACCCGCAAACGAAAACACCCCTTCCAGAACCGAAATGATTATCCACTTTAATTTTATTCTACATTCTCTCAGAAAAGATATTACAATCTATATGGGAGAGGATTCAAGTCTCTTATTTTTAGGAGGTGCGGTTTTGACTTCTAGGGAGAGAGTCTTTGCGAGAATCGAAGGACGAAGCGTGGATCAGGTACCGAATTTGAACATAATAATGGCCTTCGCGGCGAAATATATCGGCAAGACCTACAGAGAGTACGCCACCGATTTCAGGGTCCTTTGCGAGGGAAACATCAGGTGTTGCGAGGATTTCGGAATAGATATGGTCAGCGCCATTTCCGATCCTGCCAGAGAGGTTAACGACCTCGGGGGAGAGGTGATCTTTCCAGGAGACGATATCCCTTACTTCGGCCTTCCACTGCTTTCGGCAGCGGAGCCGTTGAAGCTGAAGGTGGTCGAACCCTCCACCGGAAGGAGGATGAGCGACAGAATCGGTGCCATCGATTTTTACAACAATCACGCCTCGGCAGAATACCCGGTTCTCGGATGGGTCGAAGGGCCGCTCGCCCTGGCTGCCGACCTCAGAACTCCGGTCGGAATTATGGAGGATTTCTTCGAGAGACCGGAGTTCGTCGTGGAGTTACTGGAATTCTGTCTCGAGCAGGAGACTATCTTCGCCCTAGAACAGGTGAGGGCGGGGGCCGACTTCATAGGCATAGGCGATGCGATCTGTTCGGTTATCGGACCTAGATCGTACTCCAAATTCGGACTTCCCTACGAAAAGCTTCTGATCAAGCGTGTTCACGAGGCGGGCGCAAAGGTCAAACTCCACATCTGCGGGGATACAACACCGATTCTTTCTTTAATGATAAACACAGGGGCCGATATAATCGATGTTGACTGGATGGTCGATTTCGCTTCGGCGGTGGAGCTGGGAGGAGGAAAGATATCGATATGCGGTAACTTCGACCCGGTATCGGTCATGTTCAAGGGCAGCGTGGAAAAGGTCGCCGATTCAGTCGAGAAATGTCTGGATGTATCCGACGGCAGAACCTTTATAGCCGCCGGTTGTGAGATACCCCGCGGGACTCCTCTGGAAAACATGGCACAGGTGAAAAATGTATTGAAAGCCAGGGGTGGTTTCAACGCTTGCCCTTCATACGGTTGAGTAGCTTAACGGCCTCTTCAGGCTCGATCAAACCATCTTCGAGCTTCTTTATGATTTTAGAAGCCTCCTGAACCTGCCGACCTGCGACTTCATAACCCAGGCTGGTGACCAGCTCTTCCAGCTTGCTTCTGGCCGTGGGATACGAGATGTTCAGCTCTTTCTGCAATTCGGAGAGATTTCCCCTATTCTTGATGAAAACTTTTAGAAAGTCAAGCAGCTCTTCGGAAAGTGAGACTATCTCGTCCTGATAGAAGTCCCCTCTTATGGTTATTTTGCATGAAGGACATGTGTATTCAGTTATCTTGAGATCTCCATCGCAAACCGGGCACTTGGTTAGTCTTCTCTTCAATGACAGCACCCCCATTCTGGTCGGCAAACAGCAAAAAAGAGTACTTGTGTTCACTATACCAGTTTTTAAAGTGGAAAGTCAATATTTCAAGGGTCAAATAAACAATAAAATCAGCGTGTATCGAAAGTATAAAACCCCAATCACGGAATCTTCAGCAAAAATACCAGTAAATAAGTCATTTAATTCAAAGCATATATGCTAAAGATAAAAGTTGCTTTCATTATTATTATAAAATCATACATATTATTTAACTACAAGGCCGCTATATGTTGTTATTTTTGTTTGATAGCTCAATAATCTTCTCTATTATATTGAATACTGTTGATGAGGCCACCAGCCCTATGACAATGCCTGAGGCACTGGAAAAGGTCCGATAGCTGTACTCAAAAGCTCTGAAGAGATCTTCTGACATGAAACTCTGCATGGCGTAGAAAGCCGAAGAACCGGGAACAAGAGGAACTATTCCTACCACTATAAGGGGCTGAAGGGGCCAGTGCTTCAGTGTCGCTATTAACCTGGAAAGAATCCCTATGATCAACGATGAGAGAAAAACCGAAAGAGCCAGCCCCAGCAAACCAGAGGTGAATTCATAGACCAGCCAGCCGAGCGCGGCAACGCACGAAGCGAGAGGTATTATGCCCGCAGGAACACTGAAGATGATAGCGAATCCCGCTCCGGCAATGAGCGAGGCCAGCACTCTGAGAATCATACCAGACCACCTGCTACGAAAAAGGCCGAACTTGCACCGAACACCAGAGAGACGAGTATGAGTATCGCTTCGGTGAACTTCGAACTGCCCGACACGAGGTTCCGGTTGGCCAGCTCGAGAATCGAGTTCGTTATAAGAATACCTGGGACATATGGCATTATCGAACCGACGATTATTTTCGAAGAATTGAGATCAAAAAAGTAACCGCAGAGAACTGCCAGAATTGTAGTCATAAACCCCGCCAGAAAATCTATCAACATCCTGTTGGAAGGGATCAGCGAAAGCAAAAGAAAAATCGGAGCGGTTATCACGCCAGAAAATACCGATTCAAGTAAGTTACCGCCAAACACGTAGGAGAAGGCCATGGCTGCGATGCCCGAGCAAATACTCCTCAGCAGGAGAGGATAACGTTCCCTGGTTGATTCGAGGAGCTTAAGGCTCTCGACGATATCGACCCAGGAAGTTTCATCATCGAGGTACTCCCTCAGAAGGTTTCTGTAAGCGGTTATTCTATAAAAATCAGGCCGCTCAACTTTTATCCGTTCTATCCTGGACCAGCTTCTCCCGTCCGGTTCGATGAGAGATATATGAATTACCGTGGGTGTCGAAGCAACCTCGGTCTTGAAACCGTTCTTTTTGCCGATCGATTCCAGGGCCACTTCAACATCGGTTGCGGAACCTCCGGAGCTCACAATTCCCCTCCCGAATAGAATCATCATGAATAGCACATCTTCAGGTCTCATCGCCATCTCCAAAACCTCCCGAAGACAATACTACCACCCATAAGATCCTCAAGGGAAGTCGCCAGGAGATCATTCTATTATCTTTTCTTTCGTCTCAACTCCAAAAAGAGCCACTATTATCGCAGCCAGAACGCTCATGACCGACATGAAGATCATTACGTATAGAACGCTGCCCGTACGGCCCATGAAGAAGTTCGTGAAATACGGGGCGATTATGCCGGCCGTTCTGGCCATCACTCCGGAAGTGCCATTCCCCAATCCCCTCATCTCCGTTGGATAGAGTTCCGGTGTATAAGCGTAAACCATTCCCCAGGTTCCGAGGACAGACATAGAAATCAGAATGCTTGCGAAGATTAGAAAGCCCGAACTCGTAACCAACCCCATTATCAGCGCCGAAATCGCGGTGGCGACGAAAAAGAAAGTCAGGGTGGTTTTTCTTCCGATCTTCTCTATGAGGAAGGCAGCCGTAAGGTAGCCCGGAAGCTGCATGATGAGCATAAAAAAAGTGTACCACAGCGATGAGACAGGGGTTAACCCCTTTGAAGCGAATATCTTGGGCGCCCAGGTGTAGATTCCGTAATAAACGAAGCTTACTGTGAACCAGCTGAACCATATCATGAGAGTTCTTCTTGCCAGACCTTTTTTGAAGATACTTAGAAGGGGTTGCTTTTCCCTTTCGTGCATCTCCACTTCTTCCTTTATGGAGGTTTTGAGTATTTTCTCCAGGGCCTTCTTCCCCTTCTTCATGAACTCGAATTTGGGGCTTTCTGGAAGGAAGAGGCCGATCATTATCAGGGGGATTCCGAAAATGAAGAGGAAATAATATGACCATTGCCAGCCCAGGGAATCAAGCGTAAGCATGGTGAAGGCTCCAACCATGATACTTCCAAGAGCCCAGCTCGATTCTAGAAGCGTGAGGTAGAGCCCCCTTATCTTGATTGAAGAAAACTCTGTGAGATAGGCGTTGACAACGGGAAGAAGTCCACCGTAACCCAGACCGGAAAGAAATCTGAACACCGAGAACAGTCTCATCGATGGGGCGAATCCAGTGAGACCGGTTCCTGCCGCGGCGAGTATCAGCAGACAAAGGTTGGTCCACTTTCTTCCAAACCTGTCGGATATCGCCCCCGATACGAGCGCGCCCACCAGCATACCGATAAAAACGGAACTTGCCATGGTCGTCGAGTCTCCCACGGTCCCCGAAAGTCCTTCGATAATCGAGGGAAGCGTTAGCGAGGTGACCATAACCCCTCCCGCGACCAGCATCCATTCGAGTGAAGTTAAAGCGAGCAGCTTCAATCTCCTTCCAGAAGAAATGTTTCTCTGTATAACCTCGTCGATGTTCATAAACCCACCCCCCGGACAGCCAGATATCCTTTCTTTTCGAGTGCTGCCCTGATTTTTTCAAGACCATCTTCGGAATCCGCCTCAATCGTGTGTAGATGCACGCCGTCCTTTGAAAGCGCCAGGAGAGGAACGGCCTCGCTTGACCTGAGAGAGGCGATGAACCTGTTCAGGTCGTCGAAGTCGTGCAGATTCAACACTCCCCGAATCTCCCCATAGACCGGGTGCATTATCACTACGTCTATCACAGCTCCGCCTTCGGATAGGATCGTGGAGAGTTCGTCCACGATATCCGAATCTCCGTGTTTTACAGACAGAGTCATTCTGCACTTTTTTTGCGTGGATAGAGAGTAACCTTTCTGGCCGGATTGTATCCTGTAACCCTGGTAGCGCAGTTCTTCAATATCTTTGACGATCATTTGTCTGCTGACGCCGGTCAGCCTCGCCAACTCGCTTCCGCTGATCGCGCCGTTCGAGTCCTGGAGAAGCTTCGTTATCTTCAGCAACCTGGCCTGTTTGTTCACCATCTACCCTCCTATTTACAGGTTATAGCAGCTACTTTACACTACATTTTAAAAGAAGAAACGCCCCTTGTCGAGGGGGCGTTGTAACAACTAGCTTTAACTCTGGTGGCAAGGGACGGAATCGAACCGTCGACACACGGATTTTCAGTCCGCTGCTCTACCTGCTGAGCTACCTCGCCATCAATCTGGTGGAAGCGACAGGGATCGAACCTGTGGCCTTCTGCTTGTAAGGCAGACGCTCTTCCTCTGAGCTACGCTTCCACCTCTGGCGCCCTCACGGGGATTTGAACCCCGGTCGCCGGCGTGAAAGGCCAGTGTCCTAGGCCACTAGACGATGAGGGCGTAAGCACGTAATTTATATTACACTATAATGCTTCTCCGGTCAAGGCCCTGAACGGAATTATCCACGCTGATATCTAGCCCATCGACCGGAATCGGCTGAACTTTCAGAGTTGTTTTTCGTGATAAAATCTTGAAGAAAGGAGTGATCTGGATGCCAATAGACTTCAGAATGACGAAAAAAGGGTTGATTCTTCTTATCGATTCTTACAGAACCGTCGAAGAATTGCGACAGGACATAATGAGAAAGTTCACCGATGCGAAGGATTTCTTTTCCGAAGGAGACGAGATATCTCTGATGCTCACGCAGGAAACCAGCAAGCCGGACGATATTGTCAAGATCGTGTCGTTGTTGAGCGATCTCGGAGTCCACGTGAAGGATATTCTCGTCGGAAGTATGGAACAGAAAGACGTCAAAGTCGGTCAGAAATACGATCTGGTAAGGGAAAAGATCACGGAAGTCAGAGGCGCACAGATCATCCGGAGGAATTTGAGGTCCGGCCAGATTGTTGTTCACAATTACGATGTGGTTATCGTTGGCAACGTTCATCCAGGTGCAGAGGTGATCTCGGGAGGAAGTATAGTGGTCTTTGGAACTGCCCGGGGAGTCTTGAGGGCCGGATATTCCCAGGGTGAAGAAGGTATCATTGCCGCCATCGATCTCTCACCTTCTCTTTTGCAGATAGGAAACTATATAACACAGGAATACGACCGCTTCGATGTTCCATCGGTTGCTCACGTGAGAACGGGTAGAATCGTCGTCGAAGAGGCAGACAACGTCAAGTTCGAAGTAAAGGGGGGAACAAATTGAACACAGCTCGACTATTGATCGAACTTTCCAACGCTTTCGGACCTGTAGGTTATGAAGACAGAGTTCACGAAGTGATCAAAGCCGAAGTGGGTCCATACGTGGACGAGATCTACAGAGACGAGATAGGCAACCTTATCGCCGTTAAAAAGGGTAACTCCAGACGGGTGGGAGTCTTCACACACATAGATGAAGTCTCTCTGGTAATATCGGCCATAGATGAAAGGGGGTTCGCCAGATTCGAGTCGCTCGGAGGGGTCGATCCGAAGATATTGATTTCCCAGAAAGTCAGGATTGAGTGTCGTGACGGGAAGGAAAGGAAGGGCGTTATTGGAATGCTCGCCCCGCATCTCCAGAAACCCGGTTCGAGGGGAGACGTGCCTTCCTTCGACGAGCTCTTCATAGACGCCTCAATCAATCAGGACTTCGACAGAATCGATATAGGCGACCTCGCGGTCGTAGACTTCACGGCCTTCGAAATGGGCGAAAAGGTTTCGGGAAAAGCTCTAGATGATAGAGCGTGCGCCGCGATAAGCATGGAGACGGCGAAACTTCTATCTATGTACCGTGAACACCCCACAGTTTATTTTATCTTCACCACACGCGAAGAGGTCGGGGCGATGGGCGCCAAAGCGGCTGCCGAAGCTCTTAAGCTTGATCTGGGCCTAGCCATGGACGTTACGCATCACAGCAAAGAAGATGGAATCGAAATAGCAAAGGGGCCTGTGATAACTGTTGGAGGGCCGAACATTCACAAAGGATACTTCAAGAAATTAGACGACTACGCAAGGGAAAACGGATTCCCGGTTCAGTACGATTACGGTCCCGGACATACCGGCACAGATGCCGACGTTGTCCAGCTTGCTGGAAACGGAACTCCAACTTTGCTACTTTCCCTTCCCCAGCTCTTCATGCATACTCCGGTAGAGGTGATTGCGGTGTGCGACGTTCTCAATTCGGCCAGACTGCTTTCCGGATTTTTCAGTTCACTCGAGGAGGTTGAGGTAGTATGAAGCTCGAAAGACTGTGTAAGCTTTGTGAACTCCCCGGGATTTCGGGATTTGAAGAGAAAGTGGCCTCTTTCATCGAGAAAGAGATAGAGGGAAAGGTCGATGAGCTCTGGAAAGATTCGGTGGGCAACCTCATGGCGATAAAGAAAGGGAACGGCAAAAGCTCCAGAAGATTGATGCTTCTGGCCCACACCGATGAAGTCGGCCTGATGGTCAAGAGGATCAACGAAGATGGATCCCTCTCTTTCACCGCCATAGGCGGTGTCGATCCGAGGGTGCTGATGGGAAAGAAGGTCTTCGTAGGCGAGGAGATGCTGCCGGGCGTGATAGGCTTCGAGGCGATCCACACACAGGAAAGTTCGACGCTGTTGAAAACCCCGTCCATGGACAAACTGCGTATCTATCTCGGCTATTCGAAGAAGGAAGAGGCCCAGAAGAGTCACAGGATCGGGGATCCGGTCTTCTTTTCCACTGCTTACGAAGAGACCGGAGAATACGCTGTGGCCAAAGCCTTCGACGACAGAACCGGTTGCGAGGTCCTTCTTAGAGTTCTGGACGATGTACAGGGCCTCTCTATGGATTACGATCTCTGTTTCGCCTGGGTCGTTCAGGAAGAGGTTGGGCTCAGAGGGAGCGGAATAGCCGCCAGGCAGGTCAAGCCCGACGCGGCACTCGTTTTCGAGAACACCACCGCCGGAGACAACCCCGAACTCCCGGAGTATCGATGGGCCACAAACCTCGGTATGGGACCGGTTCTCACCTTTGCGCACAGTGGCCTCGTTCTGGACAGAAGGATCTTCGACACCATCGTCGAGACAGCCAGAAGAAATTCGATCAAATTCCAGTACAAAAGGCGGATAGCCGGAGGTACAGACGCCGGGCGTCTAGCGAGAACCATGTCGGGGATTCCTGCCGGTGTCATTTCGACCCCGTCAAGATACATCCATTCTCCGACTTCGATAATAAACATAAACGACTTTCTTGGAGTAGCAGAGCTTGCCAGTGTTCTGGTAAAAGAAGGGAAGGTGCTTTAGATGAAGGAATTGATAAAGAAACTAGTTGAGATAAGTTCCCCCAGCGGAAGAGAAGATGCGATAAGAGAAGCCATCGCGGAGGAAGTAAGAGATTACGTCGATGAACTGAGGGTCGATGCACTGGGAAACCTGATTTGCATGAAAAGAGGAAAGAGTGGAAAGAAGCTGCTTCTGGACGCCCATATGGACGAGATCGGAGTGGTGGTGACCCATATCGACGAGAAAGGCTTCTTGAGAATCGATATGCTCGGAGGCGTTTCACCGTACATGCTTCTGGGTTCGAGGATAATTTTTGAAAGCGGCGCCTGCGGTATTGTAAGCACCGAAGGTGAATCGGCCAGAGAAGCTGGCGAGATAATGAAGAACCTCGACTTCGATCACATTTTCGTAGATATCGGAGCCTCCAGCAAAGAAGAAGCCGAAAAGCTGGCTCCGATCGGTACCTTTGGCACGTACGATTCGAAATTCAGAGATCTAGGTGAAAAACTCGTTTCAAAATCTATGGACGACAGGATAGCCTGCGCCATTCTGGTGCAGACGATAAAAGAACTCAAAGAGCCGGCCGACGATGTTTACTTCGTCTTCGCCGTTCAGGAAGAGGTGGGAATAGTCGGGGCCAGCGTTGCCGCGTTCGACATAATGCCGGATATGGCTGTTGCGGTCGATGTAACGGCCGGACCGGATACACCAAAATCCTTCAAGAGAATGGGATTTAAGCTGGGGGCTGGACCTACGATAAAGATAAAGGATCGCGGAAGCGTCAGCTCCTCCAGAGTGGTATCCAGATTGAAGGAAGTGGCGGATATACGTTCTATTCCTGTCCAGTACGAGGTTCTTATCTTCGGCGGTACGGACGCCAGGGGATACCAGATCACCGGGAAGGGCATCGCGGCCGGAACGGTTTCCGTACCGACCAGATACGTCCATTCTCCCAACGAAGTGGTGGATTACAACGATGTTCTCAACACGGTCCGTCTCTTGAAAGCGCTAGCCGAAGAAGGAGTCTAGAGAAGGCAATGAAAAGAGTCGCTTTCACCAGTGAATCTTCGAGCAATTGTCAGCTGATTTACGGTGAAAAGTTGCTGGAAAGACTGCCGGAGTCTCTGAAAATACTCGATTCCGGTGCACGCAAGGCTCTTCAAATACATCCCGAAGATGAGTACCTGATGCCCGGCGGAGAGCACATAAAGTCTATAGATCGTGTTCTAGAAGTCTATCAGGTACTCAGGACCTCGGGGAGGAGGGCGATAACCGTCATAGGCGGGGGCTCGCTCATAGACCTGGTCGGTTACGCGGCATCCACGCACGGCGAGGTCGACAGACTCTTTCTGTATCCGACGACCACCGTCAGTCAAGTTATGCCCCCGCTTTCGGGTTTCAGTATAAACTTCGAATTCGTCAAGAACCTGTTGAACTCGAGCGGACTCCCCGACAGAATATACGTGGATACCGAGCTGACGTACGGCACCATGTTTCAGATACGCAGAGGGGAGATCTTTTTCCCGTTGCTGGTGGCTTACTCGCTGGATGAGCGCCTGTTCAAATATATCCTGAACCATATCGTCTCCGGTGGCGAGGTGACCCGCGAACTTTGGGGCGACATCATCTACTCGGCATCTTCAGCCTTTGTTAAATCGCTGGGCAGTTCCAGGATGGTTGTCGGATGCGGGGTTGGCGATCTAATTCAATCGGCTTCAAGACTGAGAACAGAATACTCCACCGCCCTGATTTACGGAGCCATATTGGAACTACACATCGCGAGAACCTCCGGGCTTATTGATGGAGCGGGGAAGGAAGACCTTTACGAGGCGTTGAGAGTTCTTGGGAAACCCGACCGGTCTATTAAGATCGATGTCAGCTCTCTGGTCGATCTGGTCAATCAGAAGGGCGGAGTGAAGATCGCCCTGCCTTCCAGGTCGGGTGAAAGCTCTCACTGGGTAACGGCAAGGGATTTTGAAACGCAGGTCAGGGATAGACCCTGGATGGGATTTGGGAGTATTTTATGAGCGGAGAATCACAGGATATAGTCGTCAAAATAATGATTGTAATCGTGCTTGCCCTCTCCGGCATAGTCTTCACGCTTGCCGGTTACGCGATACTTCTCAGGCAAGAGAACAAAAAGTACGATCTCATAATCGAAGAGATAAGAAGTTCGGTCCTTCCCGATCTGTCAGGCGGGGCGACCCCCTTAGAGCTCCCGCCGATCTCACAGGGTGTGACCGAAGTACCGCGCGATGTTCAAAACATCCCGGTGGAACAGCATTTCTTTCTCGAAACCTTCGACTACAGGAAACTCATTCTAAATTCGTTCGATTTTCTTGTCGAGGGATCGGGTTTCAATTTTGTTGTGGTTGAACAGGATGTAGCTTTCAAGTTGTGTGTCGAGATGGGTCAGGGGAAGTATTTCATCACCAGGGTGAACGACATGTATGGGGTAATGTTTATAGGCGACAACCCACTCCCCGGACTGTACGAATCGAAGACTGCCTACGGTATCCAGCTGGTCTCTCATACGATTTCCGACGGAATAGCGCCACAGGTAATTGACCTGAGGAGCGAAGGATATCCCGCATGTGTCTATAAATCCGTCACCACAGACGGGAGAACTTTCTACGCTGCCGTGCTGGGAATCTTCCCCGATGCGGCGGCCGCTAGAGAGTACTCCAATTCTCTGGATGTACAATCACTTCAGAGAATAACTGGCTGGAATATTACCGATAGGTTTCCCAGACAGTTGAGATGAGAAAGTTATCGATAAAAGAGATTCAGATCATAGGTTCCGTAGCCGTTCTTGTTTTAATAGGATTTGTAGCCGTTTCGGGCAGTCTCAAGTCCGTTCCCGATACGGTGAATACGCCGGAAGCTGGTAAGACCGTGACCTTCCCGCTGGATCTCAATATATCGACCGAAGAGGAACTGGATTTGCTCCCGGGTATAGGACCCTCGAAGGCGAAAGCAATCGTGGAATACAGAAAAGCCAGCGGAGGGTTCAACGACGTGGAAGAGTTGTTGAACGTTAAGGGGATAGGTGCTAAAACGCTCGATAAGCTGAAACCTTTGATAAAAGTCGGCGAAAGCTCCGGGAGAGAGACGAAGGCGAAGGCCTCACCTGAAAGCATCGACATAAACACGGCCTCGCTCGAAGAGCTCAAGGAGATCCCGGGAATCGGTGATTCCAAGGCAAAAGCCATAATCGATCATCGTGAAAAGAACGGGAAGTTTGTGTCCGTTTCCGATCTTCTCTCCGTACCGGGTATAGGTCCTTCGAATATCGAGGTGATTCTGGAGAAAATAAAACCGCTTGAAGTAGCAATGGCCGGTTCTGGAAAGATAAACGTAAACACTGCGAGCGAAAGCGAACTCGACAGACTTCCAGGGATCGGACAGGTGCTGGCCTCGAGAATAGTCGAGTACAGGAAGAGCAACGGCCGCTTTACTAAATGCGAGGAGTTGCTCGAAGTGAAGGGGATAGGTGAGAGTATTCTGAAGGATATAGAGGAGTTGATAGAATTTTGACGCTCATACACGTCTGCTGCGCGCCCGACCTGTTGAGCACGGTTTTGAAAAGGGAGTTTCCGGAGGCCGTTTTCTACTTCTACAATCCCAACATCTTCCCTGAAAGTGAATACGAAAAACGACTCGAAGCCTTCAAAACCGTCTGCCATAGGTTAAACCTTAACTACATGGAGGGACGGTACGATCCGGAAGAGTTTTCAGCGTTTTTCGAGAGATACTTCGATGAAGAAGAAGGTGGAGCCAGATGTGGAAAGTGCATGGAGATGAGGCTTAAAAACGCCGCCCTGACATCGGGAAAGATCCATGCCAAAAGCTTCACCAGTACTTTGCTTGCCAGTCCCAGAAAGTCTATAGACACGATAAATGAGATTGGAATGGAAATTAGCAACGTTTATGGAACCGAATATACAGGCGGCAATTTCAGAACCGGCAGAAAAGAGATAAAACCGTATCTCGAGGACATCTACGTTCAGAATTATTGCGGTTGTGAGGCCAGTCTTGTAAAATCCAGAAGGGACAGGGAAGAGCGAGAAAGAATGGATTTTGAACTCCTCTCCGGAAAGTTCCGGAATCTCGTTCACCTGTGGAAATACAGGGGTAGGTTAATAAGGATCGAAGAGATACCCATAAGAGATGAAAGCTCTCTGAAGGAGTTTCTGGCCGTTCTAAAACCCTCCGGTCTGTTGGTGAAGAAAGGATCGGAGCTGTACGGAAGGAACTGGCTGAAAGCGGGAAAATACAATTGCAGGATACTCGGGGAGTCTGATATATATGGAGAATCTGGCCAAAAAAATTAGAGAGCTTGGAGAGACCTGCGGGATGGTCTTTCGAATCGTCGATAAGAACGGGAAATCCCTCGAAGAGGGTTACGATCTCGAGGAGATACCACCTCTGGTTATCGCGCTTTCGAAAGCCACCGGTTCGAGGAGTTCGACCTTGAGCGGTGGTGTGCCGTTAACCGCCGTTTATCTGGATGGAATGCGAAACGAGTGCTACCTTATAGTTGTGGGCGAATTCCGTGAAGACAACGCCTTCCGGTTGCTCAAAAACATCGCGGAAGCTTTCGAGGTGAGATTATGACGAAGTTCTGTTTGAGAATAGATAAACCACTGGATCTTGATGCCACGCTAGATTGCGGGCAGACTTTTCGATGGACCGCCAGAGATGGCTGGTGGACAGGAATCGTCAGGAACACCGTGATCCGGCTGAAGCAAGAAAGGAACGAACTCAGAGTTAAGGCCTCTTCGGATAGCCTTTTGGGAAGGGATATAGACCGTGGATTGATCTCTTATCTCGGACTTGAAGACAATCTTGAAGAGATACACATCGATATCGAGAAGAAGCTCGCTTCGATGAATTCGAAAGTTTCGGATATATCTAAAAAGGCGCTCGAAGAGGCGCGGGGACTGAGAATACTCAGGCAGGACCCCTTCGAGATGGTGGTCGAGTTCATACTTTCCACAAGAAACAACATCCCCACAATCAGAAAGATGAGCGATGGTCTATCGGCGATCTTCGCTGAAAACAGGGTGGAGTTTGAAGGGGAGACCTTCTTCCTCTTCCCTGATCTGGAGCAGGCCAGACGTATCGGACAGCAACAGCTCGAAGAGCTGAAAATCGCCTTCAGAGTACCCTGGTTGCTCAAACTCTTCACGCTCGAATCGGAAAGCTACTTCGATTCGATACGCGACCTGCCGCTCAACGCCAAACTCGGTGAACTGATGAAGTTCGACGGTGTCGGCTTCAAAGTCGGGAGTTGTGTAACTCTCTTCGCATACGGAGAATTGAATTCTTTTCCCGTCGATATATGGATATCGAGAGTGATGAAAGATCTCTTCGAAGTGTCGGGAAGTACCAAAAAGGTCATGGAATACGGCATGAAGACTTTCTACCCGTACGCCGGTTATTATCAAGAAGCGCTCTTCAGATACTACCGAAAAATGGGAAGGAAAGAATGAAAGTAAGGGTCACGGGCGGCGGTCTGGCCGGCTCCGAGGTGGCACTGAGCCTAGCCGGGATGGGTATCGAAGTCGAACTTTACGAGATGCGCCCCTCTGCCAGCACCGGAGTTCATCAGAGCGGTTCCTTCGCCGAACTCGTCTGCAGTAACTCTTTGAAATCCGAATCGCTCGATAACGCCTCCGGACTCCTCAAAGAGGAGGGGATCAAGCTCGGATCGAAGTTACTCGAGATAGCTCACCGACACAGAGTCCCCGCGGGAAAGGCTCTGGCAGTTGACAGGGTAGGGTTCTCCCGGGAAGTGACCGATCTAATCGAATCCACTCCCCTTATCGAGATACGTAGAGAGGAGGTCTCCTCTCTGGATCTTCAAAGGGGAGTCAACGTAGTATGCACCGGTCCGCTAACCTCACCGAAGCTTGAGAGCTTTCTGGGACAGTTGTTTGGAGAGCACCTCTTCTTCTTCGATGCCGTCTCGCCCATAATCGAGGCCGGGTCGATCGATTTCGAAAGAGGTTTTTTCGCCGACAGGTACTCCGAGGAAGGAGACTATCTCAACTGTCCGCTCGATGGCGAAGAGTACGGCGATTTCTGGAGAGAGTTGGTAGAGGCAGAACTCGCGAAGATGGAGAATTTCTCGGACAGATATCTCTTCGAGCGCTGTCAGCCCGTTGAAGAGATAGCCAGAAGCGGCTTCGACGCGCTCAGATTCGGCCCGATGAAGCCTGTGGGTCTGATCGATCCCTCCAGTGGAAAGGAACCCTTTGCCGTCGTTCAGCTCAGAAAGGAGAACTCCAGCGGTTCGCTCATGGGTCTCGTCGGATTTCAGACCAGGTTGCAGTGGGGAGAACAGAAGAGAGTCTTTTCCATGATTCCTGCCCTGAGAAACTCCCAATTCGTTAGATACGGAGTCATGCACAGAAACACTTACCTCAACTCGCCGATCCTGCTGGATAAAAACCTCGGTTCAAAAGAGTACGGGGGACTGTTCTTCGCCGGTCAGATAACCGGTCTCGAAGGCTACGTAGAGGCGATCGTCTCTGGTAGAGTTGCGGCACTGAACGTGGAACGGTACCTAAGAGGAGTCGGGGCGCTTCCAATACCGGTGACGACGATGATCGGCGGTTTAATAGAGCATGTTACGGTTTCCGGAAGATCTCCACTCAAACCCGTTTATTCCAACTTCGGTCTCCTTCCGCCTGTTGCCGGTCGCGGAAAGCGTGACAGAAACAGGGAAAAGGTCTCCAGAGCGAGAGATGACATGGACTTCTTTCTGAAGGAATGGAGGTCTGATAGAAATGATACTGAAGAGTAAACCGATCTTCTCTCCGAGACCGTGGGGAGATCGTCTGTTGAACGAGCTATACAAGGTTGATACACAAGACCCGGTGGGAGAGGTCTGGCTCCTGTCCGACTTTCAGGGTATGAGGACTGAGCTGTGCGAGGGAGAGAGGTGTATCTATCCGGTAGATCTGACTGAACCTCTTTTCAACAAAGATCTTCCGAGGTTTCCACTGCTGGTGAAATATATATGTGCCAACGACTGGCTCTCCGTTCAGGTCCATCCCGACGATGAACTGGCAAAATCTCTGGAAGGCGATCCCTGGGGCAAGAATGAATGCTGGTATTTCCTTCAGAAGGGAAGAATCGCAGCTGGAATAACCAGGCAGGAAAAGCCGCTCGAAGATCTAAGAAACGGGGATCTCAGGATACTGACGCCCGAAAGGGGGGATCTCGCATGTTTGCAGGCCGGTACGGTCCATTCGCTTGGACCGGGTTCGAAAGTGATAGAGATTCAACAGGCCAGCGATATGACCTACAGAATATACGACTGGGGAAGAGGGAGAGAACTCCATCTGGACAAAGCCAGAGTCGCCACAAAAGCTGCTGCTTCCGCCATCGTGATTGAAGAGATGAGGAAATTCGACTGGAAGTATTTCAGCATTGAACTCACCAAAAAGGTCGAAGGCAGCGGAATAGTCATTACACTCTCAGAGGTGCCCGAACTCCACGTGTTGATAGACGACCGGGAGGAGTTCTCCGAAGAAGCTCTTCTCGTTCGCCCGGGAAGTTTCTGGAGTGAATTGCTTTGAAACTCTCGACGATCTTCGCAGTGATTTTTTTGTGTACCGCGGTTTTCGCCTTTGAACATGCCGGCGTTATCCTTTCGAAGGACTATCTTGAACAGGCACAGTCTCTAGACACTCAAGAGATCGATTCCAGGGCCCTTCTGACGATTGCGGTCGGTCTGAAATTCAAGGAAACTATACAGCCCAACTACAAGACATGGTTCGTCAACCTGAAGTCTTCACTAGCGGGTGCCGGTCTTCTGGAAGATATCGCCCGCTCCCTGGCCGTGGTCGATTCTATGGTTTCCACCTCGACGGTTTCGGCTCTAAATATGCTCGGGACATTTAGCGACCCGGGGCCTCTTTTGGAGGCAGTCTCGTTGAGGCTACATTATTACGACTGGCTAGAGACCTCCGATCCGCGTTCATCGAAAATAATCAACACGCTGGCCGTTGATATGCTCGGAAGGGATCCCAGTCAATACCTCCCCCACAAAGTGATGCTGGATCTCTATTCCAGCTCCAGTTACATGAGACTTGAACCCCTGAATGAAATCAGGAAAGGAATATTCGAAAACGGCCTCGGATCTCTTCTGGGACCGGACTTGGTTGAGAGCGAATTTGCGGCCGGTATGTTCGAATCGGTCATAGAGGATTTCCACTCTCTAGCCCTCAACGATCCAGTTTCCATCTATTACGCGGCTACCGCTTACCTGAGAACGGGAAAGGGCAGTGAAGGGAGGGCGATGCTGGAGAGCATAGAACTGAGAAAGCTTCCACCCAGATTGGCATCCAGTGCCGCGATGGCGCTGGGGGAGGCACTATTTCACGAGGGAAGCATGCTAGAATCGATCGAGCTATTTCAGCAATCGATACGCTTCTGGCCCGAGAATTCCAGGGCGGTGAGGAACCTCGGAATGGCTTACTACGAAACGCAAAACAGAGAGTATTACGACCTTGCAAGGTTTTACCTGCAACTGAGCGGTTACGAGGCTTTCGACGAATCGGTTTCTGCCGCTCTCAAAGAGTTGAGGCGCCGCGTCATCTTCGAAATGGTTCTCGTTACAGTAGTTCCGATCGGTGTAATAGTCGTCCTTGCCTTATTTCTGCTAGAATACATTAGTAAGAGAAGAAGAGCTTCACAGATAGAAAAGGCTTTGAGAAACGATGGAGGTTTCAATGGAGATAAAGGTTCTAGATAAAGGATTTGTAGAACTCGTAGAGATCCTGGGTGATGATTACAGCGTCGTTCAGGCGGCAAGAACGAGTTACGGAAAAGGATTGACAACCCCCGACAGGGACAGGAAATTGATCAATTATCTCATGGAACGCGGTCACCACTCTCCTTTCGAGCACGTGGTTTTCAAGTTCCACATAAAGTTGCCGATATTCGTCATGAGGCAGCTGGTGAGGCACAGAATAGCCTCGATCAACGAAAGGAGCGGGAGATACACCCAGTTCGAAGAGGAATGGTTCCTTCCCGATGAGATAAGGGTCCCAGACCCGGAAGACAGACAGAAATCCATACCCTTCGACGATAAAGAACTCAACCGGAAGGCCCTCGAGATAATGAGAGAATCGATGGATAATTCTTTCAAGGCTTACGAAGAGCTGATCTCGATGGGTGTGGCCAGAGAGATGGCCCGGATCATACTCCCTATATCCATGTATACAGAGGCATACTGGACGATAAATCTGAGATCGATGATGAATTTCCTGAACCAGAGGGCCGATTCACATGCACAGTACGAAATCCAGAAATACGCGCTGGCGATTGCCGATATACTCAAAGAGAAGTGTCCAATTTCATACGAAGCCTTCCTGAAGTACCGCTACGAAGGAGATCTGTTGGTTGGAGGGGTAGCGAATGAAACTGTCTGAAATAGTGCAACTCCTTAATTGTGAAACTTTGAACAGCGTTGATGATTCTAATCCCGAAATAGCATCTGTGGGAGCGGCTGATCTCATGAGCGATGTCCTCGCTTTCGGCGGTCCCGGAATGATCCTCGTGACCGGACTCAACTCGCCCCAGTGTGTCAGGACCGCTTCGGTCGTTGGCGCGTCGGCCGTTTTGATAATCAGGAAGCGAAATGTTCCCGAAACGACGATAGAGCTGGCTAAAGAACTCCAGATGCCGTTGCTTCACGCCCGGATGTCAATGTACAAAGCCTGTGGTATCCTTTTCGAAAAACAGATAAGCGATGCTCTCGAGGAAGGGAAGCAGATTGACTGAGAGAAACGTCGATGATCTTCTCGAGAAACTGAGGGGATTGTTCAGCGACATAACCGCAAAAGACATAATGGTAACCAACATAATATCTCTCACCAAAGATAGAACTATGTGGCAGGCCAAAGAACTGATGAGGATATGCAAGATATCGGGAGTTCCGATAGTCGATAACGACAATCATCTGCTCGGTCTGGTCAGTATAGAGGATATAATTCTCGCCCTGGAAGGAAACCATATAACCGATCCTATCGAAAAACACATGACCAAAGATTTGATAACTTTCGCTCCCGACGTTGATCTTGAAGGACTCATAGAGAGGTTCAACCGTTACAGATACGGGCGGTTTCCGGTGGTGGACTCAGAAGGAAGGCTGTTAGGGATTATCTCGAAGAAGGACATAATAGGTGCGATTCTCGACAAGTTCAGAATCATATACGTCCACGATGCCCGCCGAAAAGAGGTCCTGGAAAGAAACGTGGACTGGTTCGACAGATCGTTGATCTCCGGAGACTACGTTGAGAAGAAGTCGGCCGATTTTTTGTTCCACATCGATTATACAGAGGTGGACATGGCCGGCGTCGGTTCAGCAAAGCTGAAGAGTTACTTGAAAACCAGAACCGACGACGACAGTCTGGTCAGAAGGGTATCGATCGCCTGTTATGAGGCCGAAGTTAACGTGGTTATCCACAGTGGAAGCGAAGGATACATATACGCCTGGTACGATGAATCGGTCATCAGGGTGAGGGTCGAAGATTACGGAAAGGGAATCGAAAACGTAGAACAGGCTATGAAGGAAGGCTTTTCGACGGCTTCCGACCATGTGAGAGAGCTTGGGTTCGGTGCTGGAATGGGACTGCCGAACATGCACAGGTATTCCGACAAAATGGTAGTGGTCTCGGAGGCTAGAAAGGGTGTGGTCGTTGAGATGAATTTCTACCGAAACGGGAGGAAATGAAATGAGGCTGAAAGAACTGATTGAAAAATGTGAGCTGAAAGTGGTCACAACTCTTCCTCTTGACGCAGAGGTGACCGGTGGTTACATAGGCGATCTCCTGAGCGATGTTATGGGGAACGCTCCTGCCCATTCTATATGGCTCACAGTGCAATCTCACACCAACATACTGGCAGTGGCCTCGATCGTTGGCATCAAAGCAATAGTTCTCTGCAACGACCTTCACTTCGAAGAGGTTACCAGAAAGAAGGCGGAAGAGAATAGCATCGTGCTTCTGGAAAGCGCGGAGACATCGTTCGAAGTGACAACCCGGCTGATAAAAAGCGGATTGAAAGGCTGACTCTTTGGAATCCTTCTTCTGTGATTTTCATATTCACAGTTGTCTTTCGCCGTGCGCAGATATCACAATGACTCCTAATGAAATCGCGCGCGTCTGTTGTGAGAGGGGTATTGACTGGATAGCCATAACAGACCACAACAGCGCCGGCAACGTCAGGGTTTTCACGGAGGTGCTGAAGAGATTGGGTATCGCCGTGATTCCGGGTATGGAAATCCACACTCTCGAAGATGTGCATGTTCTAGCTTACTTTCCCGACATCTCCGTCGCGGAGGAATACTCCCGGTGGTTGCTGGATGAGAAGCTGAACAGAATCGAGATTGATCCCGAGATCTCCGGCTATCAGCTTTACGCAGGTGAAGACGACTCTTTCACCTCTATGGAAAACATCTGGCTGGGCCAGCCGGCGCTTCTGGGTATCGACGAGGCGATCTCCACGGTGGAAGAGCGCGGAGGCGTTTGCGTTCTGGCCCACGTCGATAGAAAGATGGGCCTGGTAATTCAACTGGGCTTCATACCGGAGAATTACAGGGATATTCCGGTGGAAGTTTCCTTCAGAGAAAGTTTGAAGAAGATCGATCTCAAGACCGATAACATAATCCACTCGAGCGACGCTCACAGTTTGAACCTCGTGAGACCTACGATTTCGATGATGGCCGAGAAAAGGATTTTCAACGAGTTCAAAGCGGCGCTGACCTCAGGAGGAAAGCGTGTGAAGATAATATGGGACTGAGGACTCTATGTGATCATGTTGTAGATATCGCTCAGAACGCCGTTGAATCGGGGACTGAAAAGGCGTGGCTGGATATCGAGGAACAGAGGGACAGTACCTTCCGCTTCACAGTCCGCGATGCCGGAAGGGGTATACCCGAGGAGCTTCAGGAATCGGTTCTCGATCCCTTCTATACTCAAAAGCGTAAGAAAGTCAAATTCGGACTGGGACTTCCTATGCTGAAATTCGCCGCACTCTCTACGGGCGGAGAATTCGAGCTGAAGTCCAGTCTCGGAAAGGGTACGACCGTGAGCTCCCTCTTCATGCTATCGAATGTCGACTGTCAGCCCGTCGGCGATGTCGCTATGTCGCTCTTTTCGATAATAACCATGAACGGAGAGATAGACTGGTACATACAGAGGAGTCTAGACGACGACGGATACGCCGTTGAATCGTCACAGTTCAGAGAGGCTCTCGGGAACAACTGTTTCACAACTCCAGTCAAAATGAAGATGATCCTGGATCTTCTTCAAGAAGTTGAAAATTCGCTGGGAGGTTATTCAGATGTCCGTTAAAAAGCGAGTCCTTACTTTTTTGTTTGCTGCACTGTTCTGTTTTGCCTTCGGGAGCATCGTTCCTTCAAGAATCGCGATTCTCGACAACAGGGTAGTTTCCGACGGTGAAGTCCTGGAGATTTTAAAGGTCGAGAGAAACATAGAAATCTCGGAATCCGACCTGAAAGAGGCCGTCGCAAGACTTGAAGCGAGCGGTTACTTTTCTTCGATCATTTACCAGTACGATGAAAGCTCAAGGCTCCTGACCATACAGGTGAAAGAGTACCCGGTCGTGGAGGTCGTGGTGGCTTTCGAAGGCCCCAAAATAGTGGAGAAGGAGACGCTGGAAGCTACCTCTACCATAAAAAGCGGGAAACCGCTGAATCCTTCGAGACTCATGTTCGAAATCCCCATGACGCTCGAAGCGATGGAAGGGGTTCTTCTCAGCAAAGGTTACATACCGCCCTTCGCCACGATCGAATGGACAACCGACAAAGACAGGGCCGATATAGTCTCGGGGAAGATAACCGACAAGATAAAGGTCACTTTCACCGTGAAAGTGGCGTACCTATGGGAAGTCACGATAGACGCGCCTTTCTCGGCAGATACCGTGAAATACCTGCTCGACAAGACTCAACTAAATTATTTGAAGCAGTACTACGATACGTCTCCACTCATAAGGTGGATAAACTCGAAGAAAAAGTATATACCCAGAGTTGAGGATGTAAACAGAGCCATACAGACCATATACTCGACCTACTACGCCAATCCCAACGGTCAGTGGGGTATCGACGAACGTATCTACCAGGCCATGATCCTCTCTTTCAACAGTACCCTGAAGAACGTGAGACAGGTCACCCTTCCGGAAAACGTCAAGGAAAGCAGTGCACTGTCCATGCGGATCTCCTTCGTTCCTGTCGAGTATATCAGCTCTCCCTTCATTTTGAAGAGCGTTTTTGTGGAGGGAAACGTCAAGATACCCAAGGGCGAGATCTTCATGGCATCGGGACTGATCGAGGGTCAGGAAGTGGACAATGAAACCGCGGCAAAGGCTATACAGGCGGTGCAGGATCTCTACACTCAAAGGGAGTACCCCTTCATAAGGGTCGAACCCGTCATAGATTCCAAGATAGGCTTTTTCAGTTTCAAGATCACAGAACCCACTGTTAGAGATGTGAAGGTCTCCTTCGTGGGCCCACAAAAAACCAAAGACTATCTAATATACGACAAGATTGTGATAAAGAAGAACGAAGTTCTCTCGCTCGAGGAGCTGAGGAATACCTACGCCTTCCTCAACAACACGGGCTACTTCGCCAAAGTAGATATAGTTCCGGTGCCGGTCGGGGTAGATGCGATAGACGTGGAGATCACCCTAGAAGACAGCAACAAGAACAACCGGATAGGCGGTGGTGGTGGATGGCAGAACGGTCTGAACATTTATCTCGATCTTGGTCTCCTAAACGTCTGGGGATACGGTCAGAAGATATCCACGAACCTCAGCGTCACGCTACCTCTTCCAAACAACAAAGAGGTAGTTATAACCAAGAACGGAACGGAAACCACCACCAGAAGTCCATCTCTGGATACCACGATCGGCTATTCGATCCCTAAGATCGGCGGTACCAACCTGAATCTGGATACTTCAGCCAAGTTGAAGTTTTCCGGTTTCACCACCACTGTCGATTCAACAGACACGATAGTGACTTCGAAATCACAGGAAACGGAGTTCCTCTTTTCCCTGACCCCCATATACAACATCTCGCCTGATCAAAGTGTAGGTGTGACAGCCGGTTACGAGTATATAAGATCGACGAGCGATGTCGCCACCAAGACTAAGATCGATGGAACCATCGATACTGGAACCGTTCTTCAGAGTTTCGACGGGATGTTCACAGGATTGAGTTACAAATTCTCCACCAGAGACGACATCTTTCGCCCGACCATGGGAACGGAGTTCGGGGCGGGTTTGACTCTTAGAGGGCTGTTCGGAAAGGACAACAAGCTCTTCCTGTCTGTAAGCGGCGAATATACACACTTCATGTCTATAGGCGATCCCGTTCTGGGTTTTAGAATAAAGACCGATCAGCTCTTTCCTCTCTCCCCCTACGGAGTTTACAGAAGTTACCTCCTATCTCCGGACATGTACATAAGAGTCAGAGGCTCTCAAGGTATCGGTCAAAACTCCTACGGGGTAACGGTGGGGTCGGCGCAGTTGCGATACCCGCTTACACCTGAGACGGCTTCGGTTCCGGTCGACCTGGTTGGATTCGGAGATCTCGTCTTCTTTAGACAGGTCAGTACGGGAGACATTATCGGTGGCAACTTCGTGGCGGATTTCGGTGTCTGTCTGGATATAAGCATTCCTATAATCGGAATGGTGCGACTCGGGTACGGATACAACTCCTATCTGGCCGGGAAAAGCGCCGCTGATGGGAAGCTTTACTATGGGACGCCCTTCTTTGGTTTCGGTCCGGCCTTTTGAATAGGAAAGTCAAAAGAACAGGTGCGACCGACGGTCGCACCTGTTCTTTATTAATAGACAATCTATTTCAAAGCTTTGAGGAAATTCAAAACGGAAACAGCATTGGCCTGTGGATTGTAGCCTCCTTCCTGGATGACCAGCTTGGGTGTTTCAATCTCTCCAACCAGTTTTCCCATCATGGAGAAATCCGAATCTATAAGCTTGAAATGGCCCACTCCATCGGCTACGTGTGTATCCGTCCCAAGAGACACCACCAGTAGGTCCGGTGAAAAATCGTTGATCTCCTGTAGCGCTTTGGTCAGAGTTCTCATGTATTCGGGTCCCTCGGTGTCCCCATCGAGCGGAAAGTTCACGTTGAAACCCTCACCTGAATCTTCGCCTATCTCCCAGGAATTTCCGCTTATCCACGGATAAAAGACCCTGGGGTCCCCGTGTATGGAGACATAAAGTACGGTATCGTCGTAGTAGAAAATCTCCTGAGTTCCGTTACCATGATGGAAATCTAGATCCAGTACGGCTACGAACCCTCTGGTGTGCTTCTGGTAATACTTCGTTGCTATCGCGGCGTTGTTGAAGTAACAATAGCCGCCTCCGGTGGCTACCCCGGCGTGATGACCGGGCGGACGGCAGAGCGCATAGGCGACAGTCTCGTCATCCAGTAATGAATCAACACAGTTGAGGACCGTCGAGACACCGGCGAGCGAAGCGATATAACAGCCTGTCGTGACTGGTGTACCTGTATCGAACAGCTTATCGTATCCGAATACTTCGGGGAAGTACTCCCTCTTTGGCGAAACGGTCATACTCTTTTGTTTGAGCCATTCAACGTACTCGGACGTATGAACAGCGAACACATGAGAGACATGGTAGTCCTTCGGTTCATTTATCACAAAGCCCTTTTCTTCGAGGGCACTCCGGATCGTCTCTATCCTTTCGGGCTTTTCGGGATTCTCTATCCATTCGCCGTTATCCAGTTCCTTCATAGGAAGATGAAAGAGATGGCGTCTATCGTAATAGATCTTCACTTCGATCGCTCCAGATCTTCGCCGGGGAGCGATTCGATCTTTTCGACTCTTCTGGCGTGTCTGCCGCCCTCCTGAGCAGTCGAAAGAAATGTGTCAACCGTCCATGTGGCGAGTTCAGAACCCATGAGTCGTCCACCGAGGACCAGCACGTTGGCGTGGTTGTGCCTTCTGGCCAGCGCAGCCATCTCCGGAAAGAGACAGAGGGCCGCTCTGATTCCCCTGTATTTGTTCGCGGCCATCGACATTCCAATACCCGTTCCGCAGAGAAGGATCCCGAGTTCGGTTTCACCGCTCAACACAGATTTGCAGACACCACGCGCGAAGTCTGGATAATCGACGGAACTTTCCGACGATTCGGGGCCGAGGTCCACGACCTCGTGGGTCTTCTTCAAATACTCAGCTATAAAGGATTTTAGCTCAAAAGCAGCGTGGTCAGATGCTATGGATAACTTCATCATATCCTCCAGGTTTGTCGGGACAGAGTCGGTTTTTATTACGGGATGATCACTTGTACCAGCGGAGAACTCCAGACAGTTTTCCCTGAATCTTCACCCTGCTGGTTTCTATAACCATCGGCAGCATATCTGGATTGGATGGTATTAGCCGTATCTTCTGCCCTTCGTTCTCGTATCTCTTCAAAGTGGCGTACTCTTCATCAATCAGCGCCACGACTATGTCGCCGTTGTTAGCCCATTCCTGCTTTCTGATTATAACGAAATCTCCGCTGATGATATGTGAGTCGATCATGCTGTTGCCGGTGACTTTCAACATATAGTACTCGAAGCCGCGCCGGATCATCCACAGTGGAACAGGTATGTTCTCCTCTTCGGCCTGAATAGCCTGGACTGCTTCTCCAGCTGCTATAGTACCGATCACGGGAAGCATCACGACATCGCTACCCGGTTCTATCGAGGTGCCGTCCGGACTTTTGAGGACCCTTATTCCCCTCGAAACACCGGTACGTTCGATGTAACCCTTCTTCTCCAGAGATTCAAGGTGTTTGGCCACACCCCTCGGAGAGGAAATATCGAAGTCTCGACAGATATCCCTTATGCTCGGCGGATAGCCGTAAAGCTTGATAAAGTTCTCGATAAACTCAAGAATCTTCTTTTGCTTCTCTGTCAGTGTCAATGCCAGACACCCCCTATTCTCTCTGAAACCCTCATTCCACAACTACGGCCATGCTGGCAACTATATCCTCTTCTTTAAGATCTACGATACGCACCCCTTTGGTGACTCTACCGGTAGATCTGACCTGATCGATAGGAATCCTGATGGACATTCCGCCGCGGGTAGCGAGTATGATTTCGTCTTCGCCCGTCACGACCAGCGTTCCTATAACGTTTCCTATACGCTCGAGGCCGTAAATGTTTTTCACTCCCATGCCGCCGCGGTTCTGACATCTATATTCTGAGATATCGGTTCTTTTGCCGCCGCCCTTTTCGGTGGCCGTGAAGAGGAACCTGTCGTCGTCGGCCCTGACAACGTTGGCGCTGACCACTTCGTCGCTCTTCTTGAGTCTTATCCCCATAACGCCGGCCGCGCTCCTTCCCATCGTGCGGACCTGTTCCAGCGGGAACCTTATGACCATACCGTATCTGGTGGAAATGATTATCGTATCGCTTTCCTCAACGGTGAGAGATGCGTCGATCACTCTGTCGTCTTCGGCAAGACCTATGGCCCTGATTCCGGAGCTGCGGACGTTCAGGAAGGCCTCAAAAGGCGTCTTTTTTATTTTGCCTGATTTCGTCGTTATTACCAGATACTTGCCTTCGACTTCTTCGTTCCTTATGGAGAGAACGGCCTGGACGGACTCGTCGGACTCTATCTTGATGTAATTGGCAAGGAGTTTTCCCTTGGCATCTCTCGAAGAATGGTCTATCAGATAGTTGCTCAAGACATAGGCCTTCCCCTTCGAGGTGATGATCACGGTCTTGCTGAGCCTGGTGGTGGTCAGAATATTCACCACGAAGTCCTCCTCGCTCGTCCTGACACCGATTACACCTTTTCCGCCCCTTCCCTGCTTGCGATAATTCTCCAGAGGCGTGGATTTTATGTAACCGCGTTTCGTGACAAGAACCACTATCTCCTCGTCGGGTATCACGTCCTCGATATCGAAGTCCGTACCGTTTCCCAGGTCTATTCTGGTTCTGCGGGCATCTCCGTACTTATTCTTCAACTCCTCAAGTTCTGATTTTATGATCGAGTAAACCTCGGTTTCGTTTGAGAGTATCTTCCTGTATTCGTTGATTCTTGCGACGAGCTCACGGTATTCTTTGAGCAGTTTCTCTACCTCTATTCCGGTGAGCTTTCCCATCTTCATATCTAGAATCGCGGCGCTCTGTTCCTGTGTTATATCGAGCGTTTCCATGAGGTTTTTGGTGGCTTCGTCGTCGTAAGAATTCCTTATGATATCGACCACCGTATCGATGGATCTCAAAGCCTTGGTGAGACCTTCCACTATGTGGGCCCTCTTGGAATCCCTCTCGAGTTCGTATTCAACTCTCGCACGAATTATGCTGACCCTGTGGGTGAGGAAGGCCTGTAACATCTGTTTAAGGTTCATCACCTTGGGCCGTTTCTTCTCGTCGATCACCAGCATGTTCACGCTGAAAGTCGTCTGGAGTTGTGTGTGTTTGAAGAGAAGATTTAGAACGACGTTCGGATCGGCGCCCCGTTTGAGCTCGATTACGACTCTGAGCCCTTTCCTGTCCGACTCGTCTCTTATGTTCCTGATCTGAATATCGCGCACGTTTTGTGCCGCAACGACTATCTGCTGAATAAGATCGGCCTTGGAAATGTTGTAAGGGATCTCGTGGACGACTATATACTGATTCCCCTTGATCTCTTCTATCTCGGCAACGCCTCTCAGAATGATCCTTCCCTTTCCTTCGTGGTATATGGAGGATATGGTCCGACCGTCCATCACCATTCCGCCTGTGGGGAAGTCTGGACCTTTTATGTGGGCAAGAAGGGCATCTATGTCGCAATCAGGCTGTTCTATCATAAGTCCCAGAGCGTTCACTACCTCCGTCAGGTTGTGTGGAGGTATGCTGGTCATCATGCCGACGGCTATTCCCGAAGTGCCGTTCAGCAAGAGATTGGGTACTTTTGCCGGCAGAACGTCGGGTTCGCGCAAAGAACCGTCAAAGTTGGGAAGCATCGGAACGGTGTTCTTGTCTATGTCCTGGAGGAGCTCTTCGGAAAGAGTTTCCATGCGTGCTTCGGTGTACCTCATAGCGGCAGGGGGATCTCTGTCTATGGAGCCGAAGTTTCCCTGGCCTTCAACCAGGGGATAACGCATCGAGAAGTCCTGGGCAAGTCTAACGAGGGCGTCGTATATGGCGGCATCCCCGTGCGGGTGGAACTTTCCCATCACCTCTCCAACTATACGGGCGCTCTTTTTGAAGCTCTGATTGTGCCTGAGTCCAAGCTCGGACATTCCGTACAGTATCCTGCGCTGTACGGGCTTCAGACCGTCCCTCACGTCGGGAATGGCCCTGCCCACTATGACGCTCATCGAGTAGAGCATGTATGAATTTATCAGTTCATCGTCTATATTTCTGTGGATGATCTCTTCAGACAAAGATAAGACCTCCCTCTTTCCTCATGAAATCTTCGCTCCTGGAGTCATATCTTTGTGAACCGTAAGCAACGTCAGTGTATCGTTGGCCTTGGCCGCGAGTATCATACCGTGAGATTCGATCCCCATGAGTTTTGCGGGCTTCAAATTGGCAACCACTATCACTTTCAAACCCACCAGTTCTTCCGGGCCATAATGCTGGGCTATGCCGGCGACGACCTGCCTTTTTCCAAGCTCTCCAAGATCCAGCTGCAATTTGACCAGTTTCTTGGACTTTTCGACCTTTTCCGCCCTTTCCACCAGTGCAACCCTCATTTCGACTTTCGAAAAACTCTCTATGTCGATCAAACTCTCTTCCTGCTCCTGTAATTTTCCCTTTTCTTCGTCCATTTCCGTCACCTTCTTGTGCGTAGTAAGATCTATCCTCGGGAAGATCGGCTCCCCGTGACTGACCCTCATATCTCCAGGCAATTTGCTCCACGAAAGATCGGCGAGGTTCATCTCGCCTGAGATTCCGAGTCTGTACCTTATTTCTCTGGCCGTGTGGAACATCACGGGTTCTATCATCAGCGAGATATTTTTCAGTGCGCAGGCCAGGTTGTGCAGTACGGTGTCTATCCTCCCCTTCATCGCGGGGTCTTTTCCGAGCTTCCACGGCTCGGTGAGGTCTATGTATTTGTTGGCGAATCTTATAAGCTCCCATACCGCTTCCAGGGCCTGTGTGAAACGCAGGCCGTCCATAGACTCTCTGTATGTAACGAAAGTCCTTTCGGCCAGGGCAATCAATTCGTCATCGGTCCCGTTTCTCTCCGCTGGACGTGGTACCAGCCCGCCGTTGAACTTGTCGATCATCACGACGGTTCTATGAAGGAGATTTCCCAGATCGTTCGCCAGATCTGCGTTGATCCTCCCGATCAGGTTATCTTCGGAGAAGTCGCCATCTCTGCCGAACTGTATGTCCCTTAGCAGATAATACCTCAGAGCGTCGTTCCCGTAGATCTTTATGAACTCTCTGGGGCTGACGGCGTTTCCGAGCGACTTGGATATCTTCTGACCGTTTATCGTAAGCCATCCGTGGGCGTAGATTTGACCGGGGAGCGGAAGATCTGCCGACATCAGCATGGCCGGCCAGATTATCGAATGGAACCTGTTTATCTCTTTGCCTATTAGATGAACGTTGGCCGGCCAGTAACGCTGGAACATCTCCATGTTGTCGGGATAGCCGATAGCGCTGAGATAGTTTATCAGGGCGTCCACCCATACGTATATTACGTGCTCGGGATCTTCGGGCATGGGAACGCCCCAATCGAAAGAGGTCCTGGTTATGCTCAGATCCTTGAGACCGGCTTCCAGAATCCTCATCATTTCATTCCTTCTGAAATCGGGTTGAACGAACTCCGGGTTTTCGTTGAAGAGATCTATGAGGGCCTGGTTGTATTTCGAAAGCCTGAAGAAGTAATTCTCTTCGCTTACCCATTTTACTTCTCTTCCACACTCGGGGCAGAGGTTTCCTTCCTTAAGATCTTCTCTGTTCCAGAAAGTCTCGTCGGGAACACAGTACCATCCCTCGTACTTGCCTTTGTAAACGTCTCCCTTTTCCTTCATTTTGTTTACGAAGAACTGAACGGCCTTCATATGGTAGTCATCAGTAGTCCTCACGAAACCGTCGTTACTTATCTCAAGCTCTTTCCACAGCTGCCTGAACTTTCCGGCCAAAATATCACAGTATTTCTGTGTGTCCATCTTCCTCGATACGGCCTCGCTCAGGACCTTCTGACCATGTTCATCGGTCCCCGTCAGAAAGAAAACATCGCTGTCTGAAAGCCTCCTGTATCTTGATACGACGTCGGCGACTATGGTGGTGTACGCCGAACCGATGTGCGGTTCGCTGTTTATATAATAAATAGGCGTGGTTACATAGTATCTCCCTTTCACAGGACACCTCCTCGAATATTATAGCACTAATCTATTTGAATGTATACCAGAATTACATCTGGAGCGACTCATAAAGCCCGATAAGAGTGTTGATTTTCTCTTTCCTGGTCTCCGGGATCGAATCGCCGTTTTTGATGAGTTCCCGGTTCATCTCAACTACTCCGGCGTAGATCTCCCTCAATTTCAATCTATATTCGTTCAGCTCTTCACCGGACAGGTAGTTGTTGCCCCAGGCGATGGCGTATTGAAGGGTGTCACTGGGTGAATCAGGTCCCATGTTTTCGGCGGCCCAGACATGTCTTTCGGCCACCGAGAGGAGCAACCGGCTTTTCTCTGCGAGAGAACGCCCTACGGTTTCTATAGATGTCATGTATTCGAGATATACATTTTCCCAGTCCGGGTAACGGTTCCAGGTTCCCGGAAGAAGTCTGACAGCCAGGTCGAACCAGTATAAAGCCTTTTCGGCGGCCATGTCTATGGTGTCGAAAACTATCTTCTTGAACTCTTGGGGACTTCCAAAGGCGCTTTGAATGAGCGAGTTTCGGGCGTCTATGAAGTTGTAGTATTTCTTAAGCTCGCTGTTGACGCTGCTGTAAAGCCTCCCGAGTATTCTGGGCGTCTGCCTTTCGCTGAAGAGTATCACCGACGATTCATAATAATCGGCTGCATCCAGTATCATCTGTAGCTGGGTGATGAAGTACAGCTGGAGTCCGTTTGCAAGCTCGAGATTGCTGAAGGCGGCTTTATTATGCGATACTATCTCCCTAAACGGCAGGGTCCTTATCTCTCTCTCCGGAAGTGGAATCACTTCCAAACTGCCTTTGAATTCCGGGATTATGTCGGATGTGAATTCACCCTCGCCCGTGAGAACGTCGAACATGAGCTCCGGATTGTTTTTTGCTTCTTCGAGATGGTTGGATTTCATACCGAGTCCGGCGAGATACCAGAGCGGTTTTCCAAGCACCGGATATATCCTGTTCGATCTTTTGAAATTTTCGATAGCTCCCTCGTAATACTGAAGCGCCCTGTCCATTAAGGTATCGTACTGTCTAAGACGGTTGTTGATCTCAGTTTTCAATCTGGATATTTCGCTCAGTCTTTCATGATCGGCCGCTTCGAGCAGCTCGATCGGACTGGCCCCGGGGTATTTGGTCTTCAACTCGTTGCCCTTCTTTTCCATATAGGCACCGACGTCGGCCAGGTAGCTGTAGTTTCCGGAAAAAGAGTCAATGCCATTTTGCAATTCCTGAAGCGCCTCTATATCAAGACTCTGGGCCTGGTTGTAGTAAGCCTGGTAGTACTGCTGATCTGTCTGCCCCATTCTGAAGTAGCCTTCACCCAGAAAAGCGGATGCTTTTAGAAAAATTATCACTCCGGCCAGTGGAATCAACAGCCCTGCAAGAAGGGTTCTGGAAAGGTCGAGCTTCCTTGAACCTCCGGTGAAGTACTTTCCCATGGCCAGGGCCGATATGAAGAGCGCAAGCATAAGATTCGGCTGCATGTGGAGGGGGAATTCGAAAAAACTGTGGGCGGCGAAGGAAAAAATCCCCGCACCGAGCGCCCCGTACAAAAGTAAATCTCTTTTGTTGTCTATTGTGAGAAGAGTTTTGAAAAACTTCAAAACCAGAAAGGCCACCATCGCGATTATAAAGACAAAACCTATCAGACCCATCTCACCCAGGCCTTGAATATAATCGTTGTGGGTTCTCTTGAAGTTGTTCCATACGATCATATAGTCGGGGTTGCTGTCGAGCACCTGCGGACTGTAAAGCAGGTGGTAGAGCTGAAAAGTTCCTATTCCCGTACCGAAAGGAATCCTGAGTCTGTTGTTGCTATCGAGCCACTGAACGATCGAGTTCTTCCAGGCCGAAAAACGTTCCTTCCAAGAGCCCGAAGAGGTCAGGGCGTACTCAAGTCTGGCGGTGATATTGATGTCACCCTGACCGGTCAGCGAAGAAGGCGTCAGGTAAAGAAAGGCCAGCACTGCGACTATTATCAGGGCAATCGCTAGAAAGATTAAGGACAGTCTTCTGAATTTTCCTGCCGCCGGGTCGTCGGACAATTCGGGTTTTCTGTTCTTTTTGAGAAACACATATGCGAGCAGGAAGACGACGTTTCCAACGAATATAGCGGTAATGACGGTCCTGGTCTGCGATACGAAAACGGCGGCCACCATAGGGGCCAGTAGTGTCGCCATCGTTATCTTCAAGATCAGCTGACCTCCAAACCCTTTAAAAAAGAAGGCCAGAGGTTTCCTCGATATTATGAAATAGAAAACGAGCGGTATCGTCATTCCCATATAGTCGGAAACGAAGTTCGGGTTTCCAATCGTAGATCTGGCCGAAGCCCTGGCGAAGGGTTCGCCTACCTTCCCCAGAAAGATATCCCACCCCGCGTAGAAATTGAGCAATGCGTCGATCGACACTACCGAAGCGCCTATGATGAAAAAAAGCAGCGTTATCTCGATTTTTTCTATCGTGTCGAACTTGTTGGATATATATATCGCCGTCAATCCTAGAAAGAGTGTATAAAGAGCGACTTCGAGAGTGTATCTCATGTACTGGGGGTTGTCCACGGCTACGGTTATCAGAGATAGCAGGGCCGCCACCCCTATACCCAGAAGCGCCATATGAACGTAATTGAATTCAAAGTCCACCCGTTTCTTCCTTATCAACACACTCAAAAGTATCAGAGCAAAGCCAACGACGTAGAAGAAATGTTTAGCCGTTGAAGGCTCGTGGGTGAAGCCCTTGGTCACGAACAGAGGTATTAGCAGTGTCATGACCAGATATACCAGTATTTCGAAGTCCAGCACCTTATTCATCTTTTTCATCGTCGTTTTCATCATCTTTCACCTCACCCGAGAAGGTTGTCCAGAAGAGCCATAACTATGAAGCCGACTATCAGCGAGTAGGTAGAGGCCCTTTCGAAGCCTCCGCTGTGGGTCTCCGGTACAACCTCATCGCTTATTACGAACAGCATCGCACCTCCTGCAAAGGCCATGGCGTAAGGGAGAAGCGGTCTCGCCACACTTATGAGTATCGCTCCGAGAAGACCTCCGACAACCTCTACCATTCCGGTGAGAAAGGAAATTTTGAGCGCGCGGGTGGGTTTGTAACCAGCTCCCACCAGGCTGGCCATAACTGCTGCCCCTTCGGGGATGTTCTGTACACCGATCGCCACGGCGATGACCAGAGCCTCAGCCGTGAAGGCGCCGACTCCAACAGCCATTCCTTCCGGAAAGTTGTGTAGCGTTATGGCGATCACGAAGAGCCATATCTTGCTGACTTTCGAGTGTTCTAGAGGTCCTTCGTATCCCTTTATTAAATGCTCGTGCGGAGCGAGCTTGTCCATTATATCGACGAAGATCCCTCCGAGGGCGAACCCTATAACAAATCTCAGCGGTCCCCCCAGCTCTATCGAAGGTACGACGAGAGAAAAGGCCGTCGCCGCAAGCATCACGCCGGCCGCAAAGCCTAGAAGTATATCCAGGGTTCGCCTGGATATACCCTTCTTCATCGCCATAAAGGGCAGGGCTCCCAGAGTGGTTGCCAGGCCTGCCACCAAACTATAAAGAATTCCCTTGAGAGCTGGGTTCACAGGATCCTCTCCCCCGTTCTATTTATTTTTTTTGGCCCTGCGCTTTTTCTTCTTTCCCTCTTCGTTGTAGTAATAGTAGTAATGGTAATAATAGGAGGAGTTCTTCTCGTCGACACCATTCACTATAACGCCGAGAATCCTTACCCCAACGGTTTTTAAGTTGTCGATGACGATTCTCAAGCCGTCCCTTATTGCCCTGCCGGGTTTTACGACCAGAACCATTCCATCGAGCTTGTTTCCGACCAGTGAAACATCCGATGTGACCACCGCCGGAGGCATGTCTATCAGTATTCTGTCATATTTTTCTTTCAGTTTCTCAAGCAAAACATCTACATTCTTTGAGGAGAGCACGATCGTCGGATTGGGAGGAACGGTACCCACGCCGATAAAATCCATGTTGTCGGTGTATCTCTCGATGACGCTCTCCAGCTCGACTTTACCCATTATGACATCGGTGACTCCGTATTGCTTCTTCGTCGATTTCAAGATCTTCTCGACCCTTGGCCTGCGCATATCGAAGTCCACCAGTATCACACGCTGCCCACTGCTTGCCATCGAATAGGCCAGGTTCGCTATGACGAAGCTTTTACCTTCGGTTGGAAGAACGGAGGTTACCGCGACGGTCTTCCCGTCTCCCATGGTGAAGGAAAGGTTGCTGGCGGCAAGTTTCATGGACTCGGCCGATGGCGCTGTGGGATTCTTCTCGACGTACATCTCTTCCCTGATGCCCTCTATCGTAGGTATCCTGCCGATGATTGGCTGTCTGCTGAACCTCTCGATCTCTTCCTCGGTCTTGAGCGTTTTGTCCAGATACTCGGCGAGGAAGACCATCAACATGCCCAGGAAGATCCCGAGGACTCCACCTATCGCCAGGGAAAGCCTTTTGTTCGGCTTGACGGCACTCTGGGGTATTGTGGCCGGATCGACTATCGCAGCGTTGCCAACGACGGCGGCCTCGCTGATCTTGGCCTCCTCCAGCCTCTCGAGAAGAAGTGTGTAGAGGCTCTCTTTGACTGTGATCTGCCTCTGCAGGTCGAGAAGCTGTTGCTCCTTGAGCGGAAGGCTTCTTAATTCAATCTGGTACTGCTCACGCATATCGGCAACGGCGTTTATAGAGGCCTCCAGTATCTGTAAATTTGCTTCTGCAGTTATAACGCCCGTTAAAATCTGCTGGTAGGCCGGATTGAGCGTCATTCCCCGACCCGAGGTTATGAACTCGTTCTTCACTTCGTCGGTGATTAGACTTTCTGTTTTTGATATCTCTGTGATCTTGGATTTGACCCTCTGATCGGTCAGAGGGTACTGCTCCTGGAGAGAGGCCAGTTCGACCTGCAGCTTCGACAGACTCTGCCTGAGGCTTGTCAGGACGGGGTTCACCGAGAAGCTCTCCGATGTCTGGATCCACATCGATTTCACATCTCTGCTGTCCGTTCCGTCGAAGTCGTCGAGCATTCCCTGGTAAGTCTGGATTTCGGCCTTCTTCTCTTCGGCTGAAATTTTCAACTCGTTGTACTGTTTATCGTAACTGGAAAGCATCTGGAAGAGAAGGTCGGAATGCTTGTCGAGGACGTAAATACCCGTCTCTTCTTTGAAGTTTCTCATCATATCCGTCGATTCCTTTAAATCCTTCTCCAGTAAAGGGATCTGGGCCTCTATGAATTCCCTTTTTCTGGTCAGATCTCTTTTCGAGAGTTCGGCCAGTTTTCTGTTATAGACCATCGCCAGAGTGTTTGCTATATCTCTGGCGAGAACTGGATCCTTGTTCTGCACCGATACTCTGACGATCCTCGTGTCCTTAACGGGCGATACGGTGATCATACTTGAAATCGATCTGGTCAGAGACATCACCAGGTCTTTCTCGGTGTAACCCTCCGATATCAATCTCTCGCGAGCTTCGCTCGAATAGACTCTGTTGACGAGGTCGAGTTCGGTGATAATCTCCTCTATGTTCGTACGGCTTTTTATCAGCTCAACTTCCGTCGATATATCTCTAGATACGGAGCTTCCTGTCAGCGAATTGGTAAACAGATCACTCACCGAAGATTGTGAAGTGGGATCGACCTTGATCGTAACGCTGGCTTCGTAGATGGGAGTTGCAAAAACTAGGTATATTCCCGTCACTACAACCACGGCCAGCGTGATAGAGATAAAAAGAGCCAGTCTTTTTTTGAACATTCTAAAAATATCTTCCAGTGTTAGCTCCCTGTAATCACTGCCCTCCAGCTCGCTCACAGGTGCACCTCCGATCACAGATAATAATCATTTATGAATTGACTTGCCGATTCAGAGGAGAAATCTATAACTCCCCTTCCGTCCCTGTTGTGATGTTTATCGCTACCAATAGTTTCAACCATTCTCTTCTCCAGGAGCAAACCTGTACGCCCATCTTTGAGGCTGTCCCAGTTTACCTGGAAAAGAACACCCATATCTTTCAGGCGATACACTTCATCTTCAAGTTTACTCCTGGAAAAGGGGAGAAGGCTCTTTTTGAAAAGAAAACCGTACCTCTCCACATGTGCCAGAACGATTCTGAATCCCCTCTTCTGCAGGACCTCTATGGCCTCTATGAGGTAATGGGGCCTTGCGCTGGTGGGGAGCTCTACAAGCAATACATCCGTCTCTCCCATAGTAATTACTTCGCCGGTCAGTGCTTCTGGTCTCAAAAAAACCTCCGAACCCAGCAGCACCTCCACCCCCGAGGAGTTGAGAGGAGCCGAGTGTTTCCTCCAGCTTTCCTTGATCGCACCAATATCGGTTGGAGTGCGCGGGGAATAAAGGTGGGGGGTCAGATAAACCCTCTCTGCGCCCCCTGCCTTCATTCTCTCGAGAATCCTTAGCGATTCCTCCATATCTGGACTGCCATCGTCGACTCCCGGCAAGAGATGGGTGTGTAGATCTATGTTCACGCTTCAACCTCACTCAATCACTTGAAGATCCCGACCGCCGAGTTCACTATACTCAGTGACGAGGCAACGATTGACATTATATCCTTAATGTTGACGATCGATGATTGCGGAACGTAAATTATATTTCCGGGAACGAGCTTCACGTTTCCCTTCACGGGGCTGCCCTTCTGCTGGTCCAGGTTGAGCACCATAGGTTCCTTCTGGGGATCCTGGAAGAGGAGTACATTGCCTAGAACCGCGTAGCTGGTCGGGCCGCCTGCTTCTATAACCGCTTCTATCGCTGTCATACCTTCGAGGTATTTCACCACTCCCGGTCTCAGAACCTCTCCGAAGACGTAAACTCTTTGTGCCTGTATATAAGGCACGAAGATAACCGATCCCGGTTCCAGTTCTCTAGTTGAAAGGAGCAGGAAGTTATCCGGTCCGACGGTCAGTTCTTCGGTCTTCCCGGTGCTCTGTATCTGCACCCTTCTGCTGAATTCGAGGCTGTTGAAGCCGCCTGCCATCGTGATCAGTTCGGCCAGTGTCAGTTCTCCGTAGTCACCGATAGAAAAGACGCCCGGGAATTTCACATCGCCGATTATCGACACGTAAGAATCATAATTCTTCAGGGCGATAATCGTGTCTCTATTCTGTAAGAAGCTTCTGGTGAGCTCCTCGGTCTTGAGAGCGTTCAGCAGCTTGATCTTGCCGTCGGCCGATATGACGCTCAACGTGTTGACCGTGTTTCCGAGTCCTCCGGCCATAGCTATTATCTCGGCCACCGATACAGGCTGGGTGCCTTCCAGGGAGTACCTTCCCGGCTTCGGAACGTCTCCTAGCACCGTAACATACGCAGCTTCGAGTGAGGACACGTAAACAAAGGCGTTATCGGGAAGGTTGTCACCCCTCTTCTCCAGGGCGGCAACGGCGAATTCCCTGATTTCGTTCGCGTTCTGGACCAGAATTCTGTTGACGTTCTTCTGGTCAGTAAGACCGCCGGCTTTCGCGACAACATCGACGAGGGACGAACTCTCGTCGCGGTTGAAAGTGTACATTCCGGGATTTCTAACCGCTCCCAGAATGGTTATTCTGGTTACCTTCTTCGGAACTACGATCGTGCTGGCTGTTTCGAGAGTCGCATCGCTCTTTCCCGAAAGGAGTTCCGAGAGCTTCACGGGTATGACCTGCCCCGAGGGCGTAACAACTCTAAGCTCGTCGGAGGCCGTCTCTCTCGCTCCTCCGGCCTTCGTAATAGTTCTCATGACCGTCATTCTCTCTTCAGCGGTGAAATCGTATCTGCCCGTTGAGGCAACTTCACCGGTTATGTAGACGTATCTTTCTCCACCGGGCACAAATACGGTCTGGCCGTTTTTCAGTGTTATGTCCTGACCTTCCATGAGTTGATGCCAGTAAGACTGGTTTTCCAGACCGACGATCTTGATCTCCGAAGAGGCCTCATCGGTCAAACCTCCGGCCTTCGAAATCGCGAGGAGCAGACCGGGGATCTCGGTCTTTGAAAAGGTTACCTGACCTGGGCTGCGCACCTCGCCCAGAACACTTACCGTTACCGGTTCATAAACAGGAACATACACGAAGGCCCGATCCTCAAGCTTCACGTCCAGGGCCTTGCCCTGAAGAATCATTTCAAGATCCATCGTGGTGGTCCTGCCAAATTGGTCGGTAATCTGGACTTTCGACACCAGAGCTTCGGGGGTAGTCCCGCCAGCCCTGGCTATGAGGGTCGATAGGGTCAGCTTCTCGGCGGGTTTGAAGAGAACCGTCCCCGGACTTCTAACGGCCCCGAGAACATAGATCTGCCTGTCGGTGATGGGATAGAGTATTATCGAACCCGACTGGAGCGAAATGTCGCTCTCCTTCAGATCGGAGAGAATTCTCTCCCTCTTGCTTCCGTCGGGAGAGATGATCGTCACCCTGCCGTCGGAGTTGAGATCGAGCAGATTCTCCCTGGCCAGGGCGTTTCTGAGCGTCATAGACTCGCTGGAGCTGAAATCGACCTTTCCACCGCCGCTGTCGGATACTATGTAAACGTACTTCCCGGGGATTTCCGGCACGTATATAACCGAGCCGGAAGCGATCTTAACGTCGGGAGAATCGCCCCTCATTATCCGCTGGAGGTCAAGCTTCTGTCTGCTCTGGTTCTCAACGATCTCGACGCTTCCCGCGGTCGGATCGATTAATCCGCCGGCCAGCGCGATGACCTTCGTAACAGTGGGGAGGTCTCCGTCGTGATCGAGAGTCTTGACGCCGGGAGCCTTGACGCCCCCGATAACGTACACGTAGGAGCTCTCGAGTTCCGGAACGAAGACGGTAGAACCATCTTTTATGTATATGGTCTTCCCGCCGGAAATGATATCCATACCGTACGTGGTCACCGATGAACTGTCGGTGATCATGACGGTTATTCTCTTTTCATCGGCCCGCTCTGTGAAGCCGCCGGCGGCCGCTAGGATGTTGGATAGTGTGAAAGGAACATCCGGTTGAAGCGTGACCGTTCCGGGGTTCCTGACCTGTCCAAGCACCGAAGCCGTGCTGTACGGTTCCGGGTAGAAGATTATGGTACCGGTCTCGATCACCACATCGGCGCTCTCAAGAGATTTGATGCTCACTTCCGTGACCTTCCCGTCTGGCTCTATGGCACGAACGGTCTTCTCCGAGGACACTTCCACCAGGTTGAGCTTGGCCAGCGCGTTCCTCAGCGTGATATTCTCGCCGCTGCCGAAATCGACCTTTCCTCCTTTGTTGCGCGACACAATGTAAACAAACCTGTTATCCAGTCTGGGTACGTATATAAGATCGTCGTATTCTATTTTGACATCGGGGATACTGCCTTTGAGGATCTCCTGCAGATTGACTTTCACACTTTTTCCGGCCGAGAGAACCTCCACGCTCGATATGTCGGCCACCCCCGTGTATCCACCGCTTGAGCTAAGCACCCTGGTGAGTGTGAGATCTTCTCCGTCGACTTCGATCTTTCCCGGTCTGGACACCTCTCCGAAGACGTAAACCCACGAACTCATCTCGGGCACGATGACGATCGCCCCTGCCTGAAGCGGCAGATCACTCTCTTTCAACCGCGAGGCGGCCACCGCGTTGACCTTCCCCGACGGCTCTATAACTTCGATCTCCTTTGAGGAGTTCAGGTTGAGAAGGTTGAGCCTGGCCAGGAGATTCTTCAGAGTGAAACTTTCATTCTCCTTGAAATCTATCCTCCCACCGCTCCCCGGAGCCACGACATACACGTATCTCTCTTCGACCCTCCCCACAAGGACTATCGATTGCACAGAGAGCTTCACATCGCTCCTCAAGGCCTGTTCAGTCGAATAGACCGACTTTCCACCGGGAGAGATTATCTCCACGCCACCGGCCTTTTCGGTGTAGCCGCCGGCCCTCGATATCACTTTGGCCAGAGTGATTTCGTCGAAATTTCCGAACTGCATCATACCCGGAGAGTTGACCTCGCCGGCGATATAAACGCTTTTAACACCGCCGCTAACGAGTATCATAGAACCCGATTGAAGGATCCTGTCCTCGTTGAGACGAACTTCTACACGCTCTCCAGATGGTTCTACCAGTATTAAGCTCTCGTCGCCGGCCGGGTTGTACAAATCCACCTTCACCAGAGCGTTGGCCAGGGTGATCGACTCATCGACGCCGAACTCCACCTTTCCTCCGAAGGTCGGCGAGGAGATGTAAACAAACTTCTCGCTTTCACGCGGAACGAAGATGGTGTCTCCCGGTTTGAGTGGCACATCCTTGATCTCACCTCTCAATAGAGGGATCAATTCGATTCTCAAAGGTTCAGAGAGCTCGCCCCTTATTATAAACAGCTGGCTCCCGGCGCCGGATTTGACACCGCCGGCCTGCCCAATGGCTTGAATCAGGGTCAGTCCATCCCTGAAACTTATCGACGACGGCGAACCCACCTCGCCCAGCAACTTCACCGATTTAACGGAGGAGTCGTTGGCGACCACTATACTACCCGCTGGGATCAACGGGTCAACTGTGACACCGGAGAGCACTGAGTTGAGATCGACCACCCTTTTTCCACCCTGAACGCCCTCTCCTATTATCAAGATCTCATTTCCGTCGGCGTTTTCCGTCAGTCCGCCCGACTGGGCAACCACCTGGGTGAGTGTCAACCCCGGGTTGTACCTTATCAGGGCAGGGGATCTGAACTCTCCGATGCTCCTGATCCAGGCTTTGGCACCGGCAGGTATGAAAAGCGTCGTACCCTCGGCCAGTGTCATCGACGATGCCTCTCCGCCGACCAAAAAAGAAGAGAGGTCTATATGCTTTCTATTTCCGTTGCTCTCGACCAGGAAGGAGGCGGAAAGGTCTGCCCCGTCCTTCAGCCCTCCGGCCAGAGCTATCATCTGCGATACGGTAAGACTGTCCTTCCTCCATTCTATTGCACCAGGCTTGTTAACCTCTCCGAGAACGTAGAACATGAAAGGCGCGTAAGATTTTACCGAGACCGTCACCGGTGGCCTCGTCGCCAGAATTCCTCCACTCAGGTATTTACCAGATAAAAGCGACTCAGCCTCTTCGAGCGTCTTGCCCAGCACCGCCACGCTGCCCAGCGGTGGTATCGACGCGGTGCCGTCCGGCCCCACGACAATTTCTCCCGACAGCTCTGCGGAACCATAGACCGAAACATAAAGAACATCACCCGGTCTGATTTTGTAGGCCGTAACTAGAATGGGCAGGAGTGCCAGAAGCACAATCATGATCGTCTTTTTTAAGTGCATTTTATGTCCCCCTCTCTTTAAATTCTCCTATATCAGTTCTCTTATCAACGCTTTCAATTCGGAAAAATCCGGTGATTTCACGATGTAAGCGTCCGCTGCCCAGGAAGAGAGATCGTGTTTGTAATGCGTGTAGGCCGTGAGAAGAACTATCTTCAAGTCGGGCAACCGCTTTCTCATGAGGCCGGCCAGTTCGAGGCCGTTCATCCCTTCCATCTCTATATCTATCGTAACGAGATCGAAGCGAACTCCGCCGTCGAGGATTTTCTCGGCCTCCTGGGCGTTGCTTGCGACGGTCACTTCGTAACCTTCTTCTTTTAGCTCTTCCTTTAAGAGAAATCTCATGTTTTTCTCATCTTCAACGATAAGTATTTTTTTCACGATCAAACCTCCCAATCTTTTGAACCGGCAATCTGAAGGTGAACACAGTGCCTTTCTCCCCGCTTTCGGCTTCAATTTCGCCTCCGTGCTCCTGAACTATCTTCCTGCATATCGAAAGGCCCAGACCGGTACCCAGAGTTTTAGTTGTGAAGAAAGGTTCGAATATTCTCTTCAGAATCTCCTGAGGAATGACTCTGCCACTATTCCATACCGAAAAGACAACGTTTCTAGGATCTTTATCTATCTTGACAAGCACCTCTCCGTAATGTTCAGATGCCTCAATCGCGTTCTGAACAAGGTTGATTATAACCTGTTTGATTCTATTTTTATCTGCGTAATATTCCAGCTTCTCTTCTTTCGATTCCAGAACCAGCTTAACATTATCTTCCAGGGCCCTTTCCTGAAAACCGTCCAGTACCTCTTTCGTCAGTGCCAGAAAATCGAATCCCTCTTCCTGAATACTGGTTCTTGCCCTGGAAATCTCCAGAACTTCCCTCACTATACCGTCGAGTCTTCCGAGTTCTTCTCTCAATATTGTCGCATATTCTCCCATCTTTTCCCTATCGTTTGTAGCGGCCATTCTTTTGATGAATCCACCTATTATCGTGATGGGATTCCTGATTTCGTGGGCGACTCTGGCCGACATCTCACCGAGGGCGGCTAGCTTTTCTCTGCTCTTGAATTCCTGTTCAAGCTTTCTGCGCCTGGTCACTTCGTCCATGGAGATAATCACGCCGGCGAGATGTCCTCCGCTGTCCTGTCTGAGAGGAGTTATCTTTACGTCGAAGTATCTTTCGCCGAGACTTTCGAATCTCTGATCGCTGAGCGTTATAGTTTCACCGATTCTTAAAACGTCGAAGAGCAACTCCAGGACGCCTTCCAGTTTTCCGGTCAGAATCTCGACATTCTTACCGATCAACTCCTCGCGCTTTGCATCTAGCAAGAGTTCGGCGGTGCGGTTGACCTCGGTTATCTCTCCGAACGGAGAACAGACCACAATCGACGACTCGAGAGACTGAAGAATGCTGGACACGAATTTTCGGTAGTAATTGGAAAGGTTTCTCTCCTTCTCGAGGCTGTCGGTTATCTCCAGCAGCCTCTCGTAATTCCCCGTCAGTTCTAGCGCCACACCGGCGCTATCGGCCAGTAGACCCAGTATTTCCGTGTCGGCGTTACTTATTTTGTTTCCGGTCAGGGCCTTATCGACCACTATGACACCCTGAACGTCCTTTTCCCCGGAAACCGGCGCCACCAAATAATCCTGCGTTCCGACTATTTTGTTGAGCATGGAGAGCTCTTCGCTTCTGAACCGGCCCATGTCGGGTGTTACATGGACAATCTTTCGACGGTTGACGACTCTCTCGAGAATCATATTCCCAAGATATGAAACGGAAATGTGGTTATCTTTATCGGTAACGAAGTGACGTTCTAGCGAAACATACTGCAGATATCTCGAAAGATCTCCGTACACTGCTCTTTCGAACTCTCCGCCTTCGTCTCTCGCGACCTTTGCCTCCACAGTCAGAAGAGCCATGCGCGAGTTTTTCTTTAGAAAGAAAGCCCTGTCGAACCTCAGGCCCGCAGAATGTGTCGCTCCGACCAGGAGAATACTCACTATCCTCTCATAATCTAGGCTCTTCCTCATAGCCTGAGATATCTTGTGGAGCGCGCCCAGCTTGAACAGCTGATCCTTTTGCTCGCTTATCGATTCTTCGTGTTTCTTGCCAAGCTGCTTCAGTTTTCTGACTTCCAGTTCCAGCCTTGAAGTCAGCCGGATCTTGCTTATTGCGACGCCCATTCTCCGGCCGACATCATCGAGCAATCTCACGTCTTCCTCATCCAGATGTCTGTAAGGCCTGAATTCCCCTTCCACTTCCTCCCGGTCGGCGGCCAGAAAGAAGCCTATGAAATCGCCTTCGGAGAGTAGAGGCACGACGATGAAAGATCCCACCGCTGCCCCGTCGTCGAAGAAAACCGAGGATATATCCGATTTTTTCGCCGAAACGAACAGCCTTCCTGAAGTCAGATAGTCCAGCTGCTGGACGGAAAGCTGGAACTCGATGCTTTTCAGGGGACTCCTGCCTTCCCCGATCGCGGCCTTCAGAGCGAATTTACTTCCAGATTGCTCCAGAAAGAAGATCCACCTCACCCTTAGCATTTCTCTGGCGACCTCCATAGAAGAGTAGATCAGACGCTCTATCATCGTTTCGCTCTCAAGTACGGACGTGAGGCGCGATACCAGCTTCAGTCTTCTGTAACCTTCCTGTTCGTAGTTACGTGTCAGCGAATAGTGGAGCGCCATCTCCAGTTCGGAAATCCATCCTTTCAGGGTGCTGGCTATAGACGAGCCACGCGGAAGTGAGAGCAGCCCGAGCGGATCGCCCTCGTGGTTCAAAAAGAGTAGATCCCTCGACTCCTCGGCTGAATCCAAGCGACTGTGCACCGTGACGGTTCCAGAGAAGAGGCCGGAGGTAAACTCTTCCAGCGATTCGTTCGATTCAAGCCTTATCTCCCGGCCGGACCTCTGGAGCTTCTCTCCGAATGCAATCTCTTTGTAAACGCCTTTGTATTTTTCGAGAATGTACAGAGATACATCTTCCGAGAAACCCTCTGAGATCCTCTTCATTAGTCTCTGTATTATCTTCTCGTGCGAGGTTTCAAAATGGACTCTGTTCAGTTTTATCACCACTCGTCTCGGCGACTATCCGGTAGAGCGACCTCATATGTTCTACGTGGCTGCCCTTCCAGTAAACCCTGCCACAGTTTTTGCACTTTCGCAGGTTTTCGTTGTTCAACATTACGTACTCGGGAACCGAGCAGAGATCCTCAGAAGAAGCCTCTTCCAGTTCGCCGTTGCAGACCGAGCAGCGACTGAAGGGCTTCAGACCTTCCACCCGAATTGAGTACCTCTGAAAGACGGACTTCAGCTGACTCCTCCAGTTACTAGACTTGAGAAGATAACAGCGAAGGTGGCTTTTAATGGCCCTTTCTAGAAAACGTTTGCTGGTAGTCAAAAAGATGTCTCTCTCCGTCAGCGAAGAGTCAAAAGTCTGCCAGCCGCAAACGACCGTGTCCAGTCCCAGTATTCTAAGCTTTCTGCCCAATTTTGAAAGCGATTCATCAACGAGGAACTTCATCTGTCATCACCAGGAACGTAAATACCACGTTCGCGTAATTCCTCCTGTCTTTCATTTTCAAAAAACCCATCTCTTCCCTTCCCGCGAAGAGCGATTCTTCCTCTGAGGTTTCGACTATTATCAGCGAGCCTCGGTTTAGTATTGAGCGGTTCTCCAAAAGAGATTTCAAGAAGGGAGGCATATAGTTGCGATCAAAAGGCGGATCTGCGAAAACGAAGTCGAACCGCTCTCCCCTCGCCGCCAGGAGGGGCAGCATTCTACGGAAATCTCCGCAGAGAATATCGAGCTTCATCGAAGGGTCTAGACGGTCCATGTTTCTCCGGATCGTTTTGCATGCCGTACGCGAAACGTCGATAGCCGTCGCCCGTTCGGCACGTCGGCTAAGGGCCTCGAAGACCATCACGCCACTCCCAGAGAAGGGGTCCAGAAAACTTTTCCCTTCCACGTCGATAATATCGAAAATAGCTTTCCGGGCTGTCTGCGGGGTGTAACGTGTCACTTCTCTCTCCGTTACCTCTATCCTTCTGCGGGACCATTCGCCGCCGGTCAACGTCAACAACTATCCCACCTCTATCAGGTTGATGCTATCGGAGAACCTTTTTTCTATCTCAAGGCGTAACGCGCCCAAACTCTGCAAATTTGGATCGTTCTTGAGCAATTTAGCAGCATCATCGCGTGCGGCCATGAGCAGATCGGAGTCCCTAACTATGTCGCCGAGCGAGAACTGCGGCAGACCGTGCTGTCTCAACCCCATGAATTCGCCTGGGCCCCTCAATTTGAGGTCAAGTTCCGCAACCGTGAAACCATCCATCGTTCTGGAGAAATCGCGCAGCCTGTCGAGCGCTTCCTTCGATACTCCGCTACCCAGGACCATGATACAGTAAGATTTCAGCGAACTCCTTCCGACCCTGCCCCTGAGCTGGTGGAGCTGGGCCAGCCCGAACCTCTCAGGGTGTTCGATCACCATGACCGTTGCGGAGGGTATATCTATGCCGACCTCGACCACGGTCGTGGAAACGAGTATCATGCTCTCCTTAGATCGAAAGCGCCCCATGACTTCCTGCTTCTCGAGGTCGCTCATTCTTCCGTGCAGAAGCTCTACGCCCACGCCCTGAAAGACCTCGCTTCTCAACCTCTCCGCCTCGTCGGTGGCGTTTTTCAGATCTATCTGCTCCGACTCCTCTACCAGAGGGTAGATGAAGAAGATCTGGTGTCCCATCTTCAGTTCTTCCATTATAAAGGAGTGCAGTTCACGCGTCCGGCTCCTGGAGATGAGCATCGTCCTCACTGGATTTCGCCCCTTGGGCATGGTCATGATGGTCGATACATCGAGGTCGCCGTACGCCGTCATGGCCAGGGTCCTTGGAATGGGTGTCGCGGTCATGATGAGGCTATCGACGAGGTGTCCCTTCGTGGTCAGCGCCTCCCTCTGCCTCACTCCGAACCTGTGCTGTTCATCGACCACGATCAAGCCGAGATTCTCGAAATCGACCCCTTCCTGTATCAGTGCGTGCGTGCCGATGACGATGTCTATCTCCCCCATCACCAGACCGAGCCTGATTCGGTCCTGCTCGCTCTTCTTGAGCGAACCGGTGAGCAGTTCAACCTTTATTCCCAGCGGTTCGAGATCGCTGGAAAGTTTCTCGAAATGCTGCATCGCCAGAACCGAGGTCGGCACCATCAGTGCGCTCTGGTAACCGGCTTCGAAATTGTCCACCATCGCCAGTTCGGCCACCATGGTCTTGCCTGAACCAACGTCGCCCTGGAGCAGCCTGTTCATCGGATTGGACGACCTCATATCTTCCCTTATCTCTTCAAAGACCTTGATCTGATCGCCCGTCAGCTCGAAGGGCAGTCTCACGATCAGCTTTTTCGAGAGCTCGCCGGAGATGGTTTTCGCGATGCCTCCCCTGCTTTTCCTCAGCTGGGAACGGTTGTAGAGAATGGCCAGCTCGAAGAGGAAGAACTCTTCATAGACGAGATACTTTCTGGCCCTTGCCATCTCGAAAAGGCTGAGGGGAAAGTGGATCGAAGTCATCGCGTGTCTTCTGGACATCAGCTCTCTCTCACTCCCGACGAAATCGGGCAGCAACTCGTCGAGTGACTTCACTACCCCGAGGTTCCTTTTCATTATCTTGCGCATCATGTTCATGGAGATGCCCGAGGTCAGGGAATAAACCGGGAGGATCTCCCGGGGTACTTCTCCCTCTATCTCCTCTATTTCGGGCGAGTTCATTTCCAGCGGGCCGAAAGGCGTTTTCTTCGCCGTTCCGTGTATCAGATAGACGCGTTCCTTCACCAGTCTCTGTAGAATATAGTCCTGATTGAACCACTTGAGAAGAATCTGACCGAAGCCATCGCTCACAACGGCCGAAACGATGGTATAACCCGAGACTTTTTTCACCGAATAATTCAGGAGTTTCCCCTTTATGCTGACCTTCTCTTCGCCGGCTATCGAGGACAAGGGCACTATCGTTCTCCTGTCTTCGTAGTCGCGCGGGAAATAGTTCACGAGATCTCCCACGGTCTCTATTCCCATACGCTTGAGTATCTTCGACCTCGATTCGCCGACAGAGGTGGCGTACTTGATCGAAGTGGCGGCCGCAACGGGCTTGCCTATAAGACTCAGGATTTCTTCCTCGCTTCTGCTCAAGAAGATTTCGCGGAGCTTATCGATCATCTTGTGGCCGTTCTCTATCCTCGTCATTCTTCTGTCCCGGGGTAGAGAGTCCAGAGGTGAGAAATACGTCAAGAACTTCGCGAGGTACTCTTTCAAAGAAGGGAAGAACTCGAACTCTTCCGGATCGATCAGAGACGAGAGCCTAACTAGTTCCGCGTGAAGAGAAGCTTCTTCGCTTTCCCTTTCGAAAAGCGAAATAACCTCCTCCGCGTTCTCCAGGAAATTTTCCAGAAGCATTATGAACCGTTCTTCTCCCCGTAACAGGCCAGCCCGAAAACGGCGGGTCCGCTGTGACATGCGATGGTGGGCCAGATACGACCGTTTATCAACTCCAGATCCTCCGGCCTTATTCCCAGCGCCTCTTTCAGAGACACTATCGCTCGATCGCGGGTCTCCTCCATCATGGGAAGGTACTCCTCGCTCCCGTATATGGAATAGAGAACAACGTTTTTTCTTCTTTCCTGGAGAAATGCGACAACGTTTGAAATCATCTGTTCCTGGAGCTTTTTCATACCCCTCAGTTTGGCTATGGGAGTTATATACCCCTCATCGTCAACCGAGAGGATTGGTTTTATGTTCAGGAGAGTCCCGGCGAGACCCTGAGCCTTTCCTATTCTACCGTTCTTGATCAGGTACTTCAGGGTCGGAACGCTGAACTCCATGAAAGAGTTGCTTATCGCGCGCGACACTTCCTCCATCACTCTTGAGATTTCCATTCCGCTTTCGGCCAGTTCTATCAACCTCTTGGAGACGAGGAAAGCCCCTATGGAGACCTTTCGGGTATCCACCACGTACACCTCCAGGCCCTCTACCATCTTGGAGGCCATGAGGCATGTTTCATAAAGTCCCGACATCTTCGAGGAAAAATGTATATCGAGCAGTTGCGTGAAGCCTTTGGATTTGATGTCGTTGTAGTATTCGAGAACCTGACCCAGCGGAGGCTGCGCGGTGTGAAAGTCTCTGGAAGAATCGACTATTCTGTAGAACTCGTTTTCCTGGAACTCGAAGCTATCGCTGTATTCTTTTTCATCTATTATCACTTTCATGCCCATTATGAACAGTCCGTGCTTTTCAACAAATCCCTTGATCGGAGCACATCCGGAATCTATGGATATAGCCAGCAAAGCGAGTCACCTACCCTCGGCATATATTATCTTTTTGAAATCCCCACCCTCTATCCGAACCAACCATCTGGCGCTCGCGAACTCCGTCTTCAGAGAGTAACCGTTCATCTCAAGATACAACTCGCAACTCTTCTCAACGCTGAAGTCCAGCAACTTTCTGGCAGACTCGAGGACGCCTCTCCTGACAGAAGCCTCTACCATCAGCCTGCAAGTCTCACGAAACGAACGAACACTCTTCAGAACGAACGAAACGGATATCGCGCAGGCACACAAAAGCAAAATCGAAATAACCAGTACCGTAATGCTTCCCCTGTTCACGAGTCCGACTTCAGATAGCCCACATACGGCAAATTTCGATACACTTCATCGAAGTCCAATCCATAGCCAACTACGAACAGATCTCCTATCCTGTCGCCGGTGAAGTCTATGGTAACACCGTGCTCATGAATCGTCTTTTCGAAGAGCGATACCAGCTTCACGCCGGCGGGTTTCTGCTTCCATATGTAGTTTATTATGTATCGAAGCGTTCCACCGGTATCGACGATGTCTTCCACCAGCAGGACGTATTTATCGGTAACCGACTCGTCCACCCAGGTCTTCACCCGTATCCGACCGGTCGTTGAACTTCCCGAATAACTGGAAACGTGAACGAAATTGTATCTCACTTTTAGATTGAGTCTCTTGAGCAAATCGCTGTAAAAGTGTACGGACCCTTTCAAAATGCAGACGGCCGTGATTTCGTCGGTGATGGGCGTGTAATATGCGTTTATCTCGTTCGCCAGCCGTTCTACAATTCTCTCGAGATCTTTTTCCGAATACAGTACTTCGATTTTCGAAGGATCAAAGTGCATCATGTTCACCTCCAGAGAGTCAGGATAATTATATCATTAACGAACGCGACGCATAGCCCCGTTCGCGGTTTCGAGTTTAAATACTGGAAATGGAAACGTCTTTCGGATACAATCTTTTAGGTGCAAAAAAAACGTACATCACTGAGCACTCAAGGGAGAGAAAAGTGGATCATTTTCTGGGTAATTTCATCGATGCGACCGAATACGAGGTACCTTTGAAGATCGAGGAACTCTTCCATCGCGCCGGTCCGAGTTTCCTCGAAATCGGCTTTGGAGGGGGCGAGTTCCTCCTTCAAATGGCCCAGAACAGGCCGGGTTCGAATTTCGTCGGACTGGAGCTCTCGATGGTGAGTTGTCAGAAACTCTTAAAATCCGCCCTTAGAGAAGGTTTGAAAAACCTTCGCGTTCTCCTGATAGATGCACAGTTCGCGCTGGAGAGAATTCTTCCGCCGGCCTCCTTCGAGGGGGTTTATATGAACTTCCCCTGCCCCTGGCCCAAGAAGAGACACTCGCAAAGACGCCTGAACGACAGGGAGTTCATGGAGAAGGTATCGATAGTTTTGAAGCGGGGCGGCTTTCTTCAACTCTACACCGATTCGGAGGACTTCGCGCTGGAGATGGCATCGAGTCTGGAATCGACCGGACTGTACAGCGTAGGGAGTATGGAAAAGAATCCCTCAGAGGGAGTGAACACCAGGTACGAGGCCAAGTGGCTCTCGGCGGGAAGAGAGATTTTCAGGCTTTACAGCACTCTCGAGGGCAGTCACGCTGGCTACGGTATTTTTAAGGAGGAAGAGATGCCTCACAAATGGTTGAGCGATGAAATCGACATGGAAAAGCTGGAAGAGGTTTACAACGTTCCGATAATCGAGGGCGAATCTCTGGTGAAGTTTTTGAGGACCTTCAAATCCATGGTAGAAGAGAGTTACCTGGTAGAAACTATAACAGTCGACAACGATTACAGCCAGAGATTCTACATCAACCTGGTACGCAAGGAAACGGGCTGGCTGGTCCAGCTAGACAGTCAGGCGAAACCCTTCAGAACTCCGGCCGTTAAACTGGCCGTGAAGAGATTGGCCTCTATCGTCCAAAGATAAAAAGCGGGGCGCGCAAGCGCCCCTTCCAGAGTGTGGCAAAAGTGCTTTTCAGTTTATGGAACTCTCTTGAACAGCAGCGTCGCGTTGTGTCCTCCGAAGCCCAGTGAGTTACTCATGGCGAACTGTATCTCTTTGGCGAAGGCTTTGTTTGGCGTATAATTCAGATCGCACTGCGGGTCGGGGGTCTCGTAATTTATCGTCGGAGGCACCAAAGAATTGCTCATCGCCATTATCGTAGCCACCGCCTCTATCGCCCCGGCCGCACCCAGCGCGTGTCCGTGCATGGATTTCGTAGAACTGATGTTCAGATCCTGCCTGCATCCGAAGAGCCTCTTGATCGCCTTCGTTTCGGTTATATCGTTCAGGGGCGTGGAAGTGCCGTGAGCGTTCAGATAATCGACTTCGTCCGGACCGATCCCCGCCGAGTTGAGAGCCATCGCCATCGCTCTGAAGGCTCCGTCACCGGATTCTTCAGGTGAGGTTATATGGTACGCGTCGTCCGTCGAACCGTAACCCGCAATCTCGGCGTATATCTTTGCGCCCCTTTTCAGGGCGTGTTCATACTCCTCGAGGATCAGTGTCGCCGAACCTTCAGCCATTACAAAACCGTCGCGGTTCAGGTCGAAGGGACGGCTGGCCCTTTCGGGACCACTTGTTGAGAGGGCTGTCATGTTCGCGAATCCGGCGAGCGCCAGGGGCGTTATTGTCGCCTCGCTGCCCCCGCTCATCGCTACATCTAGAAGACCGCCCGCTATTAGCCTGGCCGCCTCACCCAGGGCGTTCGTACTCGAGGCGCAGGCTGTCGATACCGTAAAATTCGTGCCTTTTAAACAGAACCTTATGGCCAGCACGCCCGGTGCCATATTGGCTATAGTCATGGGGATGAGGAAGGGACTGACCCTTCCAGGTCCCTTGGACAGGAGCTGTCCGTGCTGCTCCTCTATAACATCCATCCCTCCAAGACCGACCCCGTAGATCACGCCGGCGCGCTCCCTGTCGAAATTGCTTCCATCGAGATGACTGTCTTCGAAGGCCTCCTGCGCGCTGGCTATCGCCAGCTGCACGAACCTCGCGTTCCTTCGGACTTCCTTTCTGTCCATGTACCTCAACGGATCGAAGTTCTTGACCTGCCCGGCGATCTTGACCTGAAACTGTGAGGTGTCGAAGCCCTCTATCCAGTCGATCCCCGATCTACCGTCCTTCAGAGAGCTCCAGAATTCGGAAAGATTGTTACCTACTGAACTGACGACCCCCAGACCGGTGACTGCTACTCTCCTCATTTTTCACTTCTCTTCAAGCGTGTTTATGAACGACACTACATCGTCTATGGTCTTGAAATTTCCCGTTTCATTATCGCTTATCTGTATAGAGAACTCGTCCTCCAGCTCCATCACGAGATCGACAAGGTCCAGCGAGTCGGCGCCCAGATCTTCGACGAACCTCGAATCTCCACCCACACTTTTAGCATCTACTCCCAGATGCTGTGCCACTATAGTTATTACCTTTTCTCTGATATTTGCAGTCTTCTCCACAGTAATTCACCTCTTTTATTATGCGCTGATCTCTATCTCACGCAGCTGAGCGAGATTTTCCACGTCCGTAGAACTCACCTGCGCGTCTCTGTCTATCTTCTTCACGAACGAGTTGAGCACTTTGCCGGGACCGACTTCCACGAACCTGTCAACTCCGATGGAAAGCATCTTCCTGATCGTCTGCTCCCACTTCACCGGACTGAAGGCCTGAACGATGAGAAGCTCCTTTATCCTTTCCGGATCGTCGGGAAAGAACTCGGCCGTCACGTTGGATATGACGGGTATCTTCGGAGTCCTGACCTGGATACTTCTCAAAAACTCTCTCAGCACTTCTCCAACGGGCTGCAAGAATTTGCTGTGGAACGGTGCGCTGACCGAAAGTTCTACAGTCCTTCTCGCTCCACGCTCCTGGGCGAGAAGGATAGCTTTTCTCACCAGAGCCGTCAGACCGGAGACGACCAGCTGTCCGGGGCAGTTGTAGTTGGCCACTATCACGTCGCGCTCCGGGGAGACCTCTTCACAGATTCTCTCCACGAGCTCTTCGGGTAAACCGACTATCGCTGCCATTGTCCCTTCTCCAGGAGCGATCGCCTCCTGCATCGCCAGTCCCCTCAACCTCACCAGTCTCAACGCATCGGAATAACTTAGCGATCCGGCCACCACCAGTGCGCTGAACTCTCCGAGCGAGAGTCCGGCCACCATATCGGGCTGCGAGCTGTAATCGCTCAAAAGATCGGAAATCGCTATACTGTGAGCCAGAATCGCCGGCTGAGCATTCTGAGTCAATGTAAGCACTTCTTCGGGACCGTTCTGCATGATACCTACCATATCGAATCCGAGGAGCCGTCCCGAGAGTTCGAGGTTATCCCTTATCGAAGCGCAGCTCTCGTAAAGTCCTTTGCACATTCCCACATATTGACTACCCTGACCGGGAAATAACCAAGCTACCATAAGCCCTTCCCTCCCAAAGAATCGATTGTTTTTTTGGCCTCTTCCATCAGTTTTCCAATTAACTCTTCTACGGTGTTGATCTCTTTTATAATTCCACAGACCTGCCCGGCCATCACAGAACCGTTGTTGACGTCCCCTTCTCTGGAGGCCTTTCTGAGCGCGCCAACGGCAATTTTCTCTATCTCTTCGAAACCCGCCCCTTCTCTCTCGAGCTCTTCGATCCTCCTGGTGAGGCCGTTTCTGAGCGATCTGACCGGATGACCTGTCGATGAACCGGTGACCACAGGGTCGAGTTCGGAAGCGTTTAGTATACGCTCTTTGTATTTAGTGTGGGCCGTACACTCGAAAGTGCAGATGAAACGCGTTCCGATCTGAACTCCGCTGGCTCCCAGTGCGAAAGCCGCCGCCATCGCCCTACCGTCTCCGATGCCTCCGGCGGCCACGACCGGGACGGTTACGGCATCGGCCACGGCCGGCACGAGGGTCATGGTGGTCACTTTTCCGATGTGTCCTCCGGCCTCCATCCCTTCGGCTATCACGCCGTCGGCGCCGAGCTTCTCCATCCGCCTCGCCATACCGGCCGACGCTACTACCGGCAGGACTTTTACTCCGTGGCATCTGAACCTCTCCATGAAGGGACCGGGGTTGCCGGCGCCTGTAGTGACCACGGGAACTTTCTCCTGGCAAGCAATATCAACTAGCTCTCCGGCTCGCGGTGAGAGAAGCATTATGTTGACTCCGAAGGGTCTATCGGTCAATCTTCTGGTCTGTATTATCTCTTCTCTGAGTTCTTCGGGATCGAGATTTCCGGCCGCTATAACGCCCAGCCCGCCGGCGTTAGAGACTGCGCTCGCCAGTGAATGATCTGAGATCCAGGCCATCCCTCCCTGAATTACGGGAAGCTCTATACTTAGAAGTTTCATGAGTTTTTTTCCGGCTGGTATCAAATTCCTCTGCTCCTTTGGCATCTTTGTGCTTCTAATTTGTAGCAAAGGCGTACCATCGAAAAAGAGGGAGTAACCGTACGATTTCCGGTCGGTTTTTTCGACTGTCGTCTGGAAAGCGTACAGAAAGGAGACGGAACGATGGAAATGAGTAGAGAGTTCGTGATGAGCAGGATCCCACACAGAGAACCTTTTCTCATGGTGGATGGAGTTATCGAAATGGGAACCTCTCACATCAAAGCCTTTAAAGAAATAGATGAAAACCTCGAGGTTTTCAGGGGTCACTTCCCGAACTACCCCATCTATCCGGGCGTGCTTATAATCGAAGGCCTGGCCCAGACGGCAGGGGTACTTCTTCTGGAGCCCGGTTCCACACCGCTTTTTGCCGGCATCGAAAGGGCCCGTTTCAGGAGCCAGGTGAGACCGCCCTGCGTGCTGGAATACGAAGTGAAAATTATACAGACGAAGATGGGTGTCGTCAAAGTTGAGGCGATGGCGAGCGTAGAGGGACTGCCAGTGGCCGAGGCCGTCCTTTTGCTTGCCCGCGCGTAGTTTTGGAAGAAAAACCCCCTGTGCTATAATAATTCATATGATCCAGCACAGGGGTTAATGGGGGTAAGCCGCCACTCGAAAAGAGTGGCGGTGTTTCTTTGATCTTCAGTACTGGAATGAGGCTACGAATCTCACTCCGTCGCGATAGATGAAGAAGGCTATGTAATCCCCCTTCTTCAAGCTATCGACAACCTTCTTGAAATCATCGACACTCTGTATGGCCTGTTGATTTCCGTTCACACTTATCCTGGTGATCACATCGTCGATACTGAGCCCCAGTCTATAGACGATACCCTGCGTACTGACGCCGCTGACTATGACACCTTTGAGATCCTCGGGAAGGGAAAGCCTTTCCCTGTCGGATGGGGCTATATCGTTCACGGTAACGCCCAGTGCGGTGTCTTCGGCCGCTTTCTGTTCCTGTGGGGTTATCGCCTGCACCTGCTCCTGAAGGGTTCCCAGCATTACTTTTAGCTCTATGGTTTCACCGAACCTGTTAACCACGACCGACACTTCCGAACCGGCCGGATAATTGAGGATGGCGGCTCTCAGTTCCGATGAATTAGTGATCTCAAGATTCTGGAACTTTACTATGACGTCCTGCGGTTTTATTCCGGCTTTGTCGGCGGCCGAGCCCGCTACGACGTCCATTATGAGTGCTCCCCTGTCGATTTTTAGACCGAGGGACCGGGCCGTCGATTCGGTGACGGTATCGAGATAGACTCCCAGATAGGCCCTCTGGATGGAGCCGGTCGCGATGATCGAATCTACGTATCTCAGGGCAACGTTCACAGGAATCGCAAAGCCGAGAGTCGTACCGACATCCGGATCGACTATCGCCGTGTTTATGCCGATAACCTGGCCATATATGTTCAACAGGGGTCCACCGCTGTTGCCGGGATTGATCGCCGCATCGGTCTGGATTAGATCGGAGTATACGCTCTGTCCGTCTGGTTTGGGTATCTGTCTGCCGACGGCGCTTATCACGCCGACCGTAACGGTGTGCTTCAATCCGAGTGGATTACCTATGGCTATCGCCCATTCGCCTACTCGCAGCGCATCGGAATCTCCCAGCTCAACTATGGGAAGGTCCCTTCCATCTGGGTCTATCTTTATGACGGCTATATCGAGATCGGTATCGCCACCGATATATTTGGCCGGATAAACACTCCCATCGAGAAGGGAGACCGTTATCTTCTCGGCTCCGGCAACCACGTGTTCGTTGGTGAAAATGTATCCCTCTTTGTTGAAGATGAATCCCGAACCCAGTGCCGTGACTTTCCGCGATTGTTCGGGAATCTCACCAAAGAAACGTCTGAAGAATTCGTCGAATCCGTAAAAATCGCTTGGCGCATACATTGCCGTGGCTTCCACATCAACTTTGACTACCGCTGGTCCGGCCGTTTCCACTACTTTCACTATGGGGCTTTCGTAGCCTTCGTTGACCAGGGCCAGAGAAGCCACTGACACTAGAACCAGTAATACAAATACAAATGTTTTCCTCATACTCTGACCTCCTCATTATTTCCGGCTACCCCGGGTGCTAATATGACTTTCCCCTCTTTTGGTTGGTTCAAAAAAACTTTGAAGGTGTTATACTCATATAGTCATTTTCTGCCCGGGATTCTCGAGGTGAATCGTCTTGCAGCTGATCTATGTTCTTTCGATCTTTGTGATTGCGTACATCCTGATAATCTCCGGAAAACTCAACCGTTCAACGGTGGCATTTGCAGCCGGAACATTGATCCTGATCTCCAAAATCATCCCCGATTTCGATATGAAGGAGATCGGCAGGCTTGTCGATTTCAACACGATCGGAATACTGATAGGGATGATGATAGTGGTCGGAACCCTCAGGACGACTGGCTTTTTCGAGTTCGTCGCCGTTTATGTGGTCCGCCTTACAAAAGGCAGGATAAGGTTTTTGCTGGCGCTTTTCACGGTAACGATCGCGCTCTTCTCGGCCTTTTTGGACAATGTGACAACGATACTTCTCTTCGCACCGATAATCTTTCTGATCGCCGACGCTTTGAGCGTATCGCCGAAGGCCTTCATGCTCGCCGGAGTGTTGAGTGCCAACATCGGTGGTACGGCCACACTGATCGGAGACCCTCCGAATATACTGATCGGCTCGGCCAGCGGCTTCGGCTTCATGGATTTCATAAGGATCGATGGCCCTATATCGATCCTGGCGCTCATCGTGACGGTGATCTACCTCGACAGGGTAACCTTCAAGCCTTACTGGAACATGGGAGACAGGCTTCAGAGACTGGCCAGCATGGATCCTTCGAAAGCTATAGTGTCCAGATCCGGCCTAATAAAGTCCCTGGTGGTCTTCCTGGCGATCATAATTGGTTTCCTGATCCACGGACTTCTGAAAGTCGAACCTTCCATAATCGCGCTCGCCGGCGCTGCGGCTGCTATGTTGCTCAGCGGGAAGAATTTTTCTCAGCTTTCAGAAGATATCGAATGGGATACGATCTTCTTCTTCATAGGTCTTTTCGTTCTCGCTTTCGCGATTCAGGAGGTCGGGATCACGGCCTTCATATCCGACGCGCTGGGGGTGATGGCCGGGAACAGAGTGGTTCTCTTTCTGGCACTGTTCTGGTTGTCGTCCCTGTTGAGCGGTTTCATAGGCGCCGTCCCGGCCGTGACTTTCCTGATACCGATCATCAATGGAATGATATCCAGATACGGCATAACCGCCGATATATGGTGGGTCGTGTCTATCGCTTCGTGCTTTGGAGGAAGTTTCTCGCTGGCCGGAGCGGCGGCTAACATGGTCGGCGTCGGACTGATCGAAAAGAACTCGCGGGAAAAACTCACTTACAGCGATTTTTTGAAATTCTCCCTGCCTGTGACCCTCATCACTCTGGTAATGGGCACGGTGTACATCCTGGTGATGTTCGCTATTTAGGACTCTCTTTACCGGACAGAGCATCCTTCTGCTTCATCCTGCCGGTGAAGGAAGTCTCCACGAATATCTGTCGACCTTCCGGCCCGTCCAGCTCCGTGAAGTACATCGCCGTCGAGATAGTCGAGGGCGTAGGGGTGAATATCTGCACCTGTTCCGGTCTGTAATTCATCTCTCCGGCCACGAACCGTCTCAGCCGGACCATATCCTCCAGCCTGCATCCTGGATGGGCAGCGATGAAATAACCTATCACGTACCGCTTTTTACCTTTGGACAATTCATAGAACTCCTTCAAGAACTTCTCGAGAGTCTCTCTTGAGGGCTTTCCCATAAGCTCGAGAACTCGGTCGCTGCTGTGCTCTGGCGCAATCTTCAGCTGACCGGAGATGTGTTTCTCGATCAGCCTTCTGAGAAACTCCCTTCCGTAAACCTTATCGGCGAGGATCAGATCATACCTAATTCCCGAGGAAACGAAAACGTGTTTCACGCCGGGAACCGAAGCGACTCTTTCCAGCAGGCCGATGTATCTCGAGTGGTCGGGTCTCAAAGAGGCGCAGACCTCCGGAAAGAGGCATCGCTTATCCTTGCAGGCGCCTTTTTTCAGCTTCACCGGGCACTCGTAACCGTACATGTTGGCCGTCGGTCCGCCCAGATCGGTGATGGTGCCACGGAAGTCCGGACTTCTCGACAGCAGAGAGACTTCCTCTATGATCGATTCTTCGCTCCTGGAGACCACGATTCTCCCCTGGTGAAGTGTTATGGCACAGAAATTGCACTGGCCATAGCAGCCTCTGTGAGTGGTTATAGAATATCTGACCGTTTCTAGCGCCTTTACCGGACCTTTTTCCAGACAGGCCGGGTGGACCTGTCTGGTGTATGGCAGACGGTAAAAACTGTCCAGATCGTTCGAATCTATTCTCGGAGGAGGGTTCTGTATGACGAATCTGCTGTCCTGAAGCTGGTAGAGAAGCTGTCCGCGCACCGGGTCGGTTTCGTCGTAAAGGAGCCTTACCGATTTGAAATACCTCCGGTGATCGGCCGATACTTCCTCATGAGAGGGGAGCTCCACCCCCTGCGGTCTGGCAGAACTCCAGACGACCGTTCCGGGTACATCCGCGGGGAGCTCCCCCGAAGCGAGCCTCCTCGAAACCTCCAGGATCGGTTTCTCTCCCATCCCATAGACGAGCAGATCGGCCTTGGAGTCGAGGAGTACGGATTTTCTGACTTTGTTGCTCCACCAGTCGTAGTGGGAGAATCTTCGCAGGCTGGCCTCTACACCGCCCAGAACTATCCTGACATCTTTGAAGGCCCGCCTTATGAGATTCGAATACACGATCACGGCCCTGTCAGGTCTGGCACCACCCACGCCGCCGGGGGTGTAATCGTCGCTCTTCCTCTTTTTACCCGACGAAGTGTAGTTGGCTACCATGGAGTCCACGTTGCCGGATGTAACGCCGAAGAAGAGACGGGGCCTTCCGAGCGCCGAAATATCCTCGGTGTTTTTCCAGTCAGGCTGAGAGATCACCCCGACCCTCCAGCCAGCCGCTTCGAGAACCCTGGCGATCAACGCCGTCCCGAAGGAGGGGTGATCGATGAAGGCATCTCCCGTGACCAGTATTATATCGAGACCGTCCCAGCCGCGCCGCATCATTTCTTTCCTGTTCATGGGTATGTTCATAATACGCACCAAAAAAAGAAGGGAAAGTGAAACTGTAAGCCGGATCCTGTTCGCGTGATCATCTATCTCGGGGTTATGTTACCATAACCCTCCAGCATCCTACCCGAAAGGGATTCGGTGGGCGTCCTCAAACCCTTTCTGCTTGGACTTGCTCCGGATGGGGGTTGCCAAGCCTGCCGGTCGCCCGACAGCTGGTGAGCTCTTACCTCGCCTTTCCACCCTTGCCCGCAGGCGGTTTGCTTCTCTATAGCCCTTACCGGGGATCTCTCCCCCTGGGTGTTACCCAGCATCCTCGCCCATGGAGTCCGGACTTTCCTCGGCCTCGCCGCGATCACCCGTTTCACTTTCCTCTCTGAACTTTGAGAGCTTTCGAGCCCTGGTATCTTCCTTCAATTATCATCTTTTTCTCTATCATATTCAACAGTTGCAGCTTCGAAAAACCCCAGTTTCCGAAAAGCGTCCCCTCGATCGGCGGATCGGCAACCAGTCTGTGAACGACCACATCCTCGTCCAGATACTCCAGAAAGGTTACAACCCTCTCGAGAAAAACTTCCAGACTCGTGAGTACGGTCTCGCCGGCCAGACACTGCCTGGCCAGCTCAGTGCCTTCGACGACGTAAAGCGAATGGATTTTGACCCCCTTCACGCCGAGTACGGAAAGCAGCCTGGCCGCTTCCGCAACATCCTCGATCGTGTCCCACGGAAGGTTGACTATGACGTGCGCGACCGTCTCGATATTGTGCTTCGCCGCCCTCAGGGCCGCATCCACGAACTGTGAGAGAGAATGACCTCTGTTTATCTTCCTAAGCGTGTTGGGGTTCACACTCTGAAGACCCAATTCGAGTATCACGTCTACATCTCCGGAAAACTCGTCTAGAAGGGCGAGCACTTCCTCGCCGACCAGATCTGGTCTGGTGGAAATGTCGAGAATGACCACATCCTCTACCAAAACCTGTCTGTAGAGCTCCCTGAGTCTTTCTACCGGGGCAAAAGTGTTCGAATTGGCCTGAAAGTAGGCCATGAACTTCCCCAGACCCTTTTTTCTGAGCCCGTCCATTCCTCTCCGGAGCTGATCGAGAAGCGACAACCTCGAATCAACGGCGAATCCACTCCCGGTAGGATCGCAATAGATGCATCCGACAGCTCCGCCCACTCTGTTGGGACAGGTAAATCCCGCGTCCAGAGGGATTCTGTGAACAGCCTGGCCGTATCTCTCTTTGAGGTAGCTTTTCAGATCTTTGTAAGGCTTACGAGTCAACTGATTTCACCAGCAACTTCTCGAATTCCTTGAAGGTTTTCACTGCCGAATTCACTTCGCTCTTGGTCTTTCCCAGGAATACATATAGCCACTTCCCCGAGAACCAGGCCTTCATGTATCCCTGCCGGATCTCGTCCTGAAACTCTCCGTATATCAGTGGCAAGGCGCTAACAACGGATCTGAAATCGTTGGAGACTTCCCGGATCAGGCCGTACCAGAAGCTCGTCGTCCGTGAAGCCTTGCTGAATTTAGCGACGTAAATAACGAACTCTTCCGTTCCCTTGGCGAAACGCTTTTCCAGGAGCAAAGTCTCGCCATCCAGGGAGAGTTCCATGATCGATCCGCCGATCGCGGTGCTCGATGTAAGGTCCATATAGTCGCCCATCTTGAAGCCCGCATATCTACCGGGAACCAGCTCTTCTTTCCCTGCCGAACACGACGTGAAAAGGAGTATGACAATCAAAACCATCGCCAGTATCAAAGAAATTTTCGCTCTCATCATTTTACCTCCAGGCCCGCCGCACGGGCAAAATCACCGGCTTTCATGTAAATCCCGGGCCACTCGCTCCGGTCGAGCCTGTCCAGAAACTCGCTGTAAGGCCTCCCGCTTCTGGGATCGACGATTAGGCCGTCTATTTCCAGAAGCGGAACCAGAACGAAGGCTCTATTTATTATATCGCCGTGGGGAATAGTGAGAGTATCACTTTCAATTATCTGCTCACCGAAAAGCAGAATATCTATGTCTATGGTCCTCGGCCCCCATCTTACGCTCCTGACCCTCCCGAGGGAGTTCTCGACATGGGATATCGTCCTCAGCAGAGACTGCGGAGAGCCGCAGAAGGAGAACTTGCCGACACAGTTGAGAAAATCCGGTTGCTCGACTCCACCGTAAGGAGAGGTAAGGAAAACTGTCGACATCTTTTCGCAAACTACTCCACGCTCTTTCAAACCGGCGAAAGCCATCTTCAGATTTTCAAGACGGTCTCCGAGATTGCTTCCAAAGCCCAGGTAAATTTCATTTTCCATCGAGAGACCTCCTCACTTTCCACTCCATCTCCTTCAGAGCCTGAACCTGCGACGCGTTCATACCGCCCTTCCACCAGTGGGGGAGCATGGAGTTGTCCAGTAGCAGCGGGTCGATCTCTTCATCGAAAAGGTCATCCTCGATGAGAGTCCTCCACTGCACCGTTCCGGGTATCGGAGTGAATTCGTTGAGACTGGGATAGACCCCGAGTTCACCACACTTTTCCAGCGAACGCTCTACATCCTCCACCTTCTGGCCGGGCAGGTTGAGCATTATGTATGCGCTCATCTCGCGGGCCGTAAAACCAGCGTCCGCCAGATTTTTAACGGCTCTGAAGAAATCCTCGTTCGTCACCTTTCCACCGGTCGAAAGTTGCATCGAAGGGTCCGAGGTTTCGAGACCGAGCTTGATCGTCTTGAAGTTGTTGTCATATAGGAGCCCGGCCATCTCCACGTCAAGTAGCCTCGCGTGGACGCCGTTGGGCAGGTGAAACCTCCTGACTATCTTTCTTCTCGAAAGCTCCTTCAGGAGAGTCTTAAAATCACCGAAGAGGATCGCGTCGTCGAAAAAAACCATATCCTCCGTTTCATCGCGGCCAGTCAACCTCTCTATAGAATCGGCTATTGTCAGAGGATCTCTCTTCAGAAACCCCTTCCAGAGTTTACCGCTTGCACAGTACGTACACCTTAACGGGCAGCCTAGGCTCGTCATAAGAACCGCGTAAGGCAGGCGCGTGTAATGGGAATAATCAGGGTCGAGCGCCGTAAACCAATCTTCGCGCGGCAATACGTCTATGCCGAGGTATTCGAGCGCCCTTTTAACCGGAGCGACACCGGTCCCCGGACAGAGGAAATCGGCACCGCACTTGACGGCCGCGTGATCGGGCAGAAGCGTTGCGTAAACCCCTCCCAGAACTATTCTGGCGGCCGGCAACTCCTCGTGGATCACACGTATCGTATCGACCACCCCGGTGTACCAGTAAGTCATCATCGAAGTCACGAAAACCCCGGCCACATCGCCCGCCGAACGGAGCTTCATCCTGAGCAGCTCTTCGGGAATTCCGAAACGCTTGAACTTCCTGGGTATATCCTTCATGGACTCCGGCTTGGGGATCACCACTTCATGAAACTTACCCGTCCCGAAGTACTTCTCCCGGCTCTCTCCGCCGGAGAAGAGAAAGTCCGCATCGTATCTATCAAGGCAATCCACGAGAACGGGCTCGATTCCCGAATCTTTCAGGATCGAAGAGATGTACAGCAGGCCCACCGGTTTCAACCAGTAGTCGTAAGCAGACACATCTTCAATCCAGGGATTAACCAGCAGTATTCTTTTTGCTTTCCTTGACTCTGTCATAGTATGCCTTGATCCCCTTCAGCGTCAGGTCTGGATCGTTGATCGTGATGAAGCCCTTCTCGACCATGAACATCTCGACATTGCCGCCAGTTCCTATCACGTCTACCCTGCCGTCGAAGACTTTCAGCATGTTTTCAACGATGCCAGCCAGTGCAAAGTAAGTGCCGTTGACTATCCCGATCCTTATATTGTCTTCCGTGTTGGTTCCGAGATAATGATCTTCGAAAAAGAGTTCTACCTCTGGAAGTTTCGCGGTTTTGGAGAAGAGGGCGGACATAGCCGTCGAAGGGCCCGGGAGTATAGAACCTCCGACAAAGGCGTTTTCCTTCAATACATCTATCGTTATAGCAGTTCCAACATCTATGACAACCGCGTTCGCCCCGTAATGAATGGAAGCGCTGATCACATTGGCCAGTCTGTCGGCGCCTATCTCACCCGGATTGTCGGCCTTCAGTTCCAGAGATACGAACCGGTCCGGCTTGAGAAAGACCGCCGGCTCTTTGAGATACTTCGCGGCGAAATACTGGATCGACCTGTTGAGCCTCGGCACAACACTGGCCACGCAGAAGCCGTCGATCTCGCCGATAGATGAACCCTTGCTTTTTAGAAGACCTTCGAGAATCGCGAAGAGCTCATCCTCTGTTTCGAGTCTCCCCGAAGGGAGTCTCCATATCGAAATTATCGAGTCGCCTTTTTGCAATCCAAATACAGTCGTAGTATTGCCGATATCGGCCAGAAGTTCCATTGAATCGCCTCCCTGACAATTCTACCATGCAGCATTATTCCGTTCTATCTCCGAATTTTATTCGCCGGAGTACGGTTTCACATTCTTTTAATATTTCTCTCCACTTGATCGACTGAAAATGTGATGATATAATCTTTCTTGCCAGCGCAGGCTGGAGACTGAGAGTGGGAGCGACTCGCTAGCTCAGCAGGTAGAGCACCTGACTTTTAATCAGGGGGTCGCGGGTTCGAATCCCGCGCGAGTCACCAGCGAGAGTGGCGAAATTGGCAGACGCGCTGGACTTAGGATCCAGTGGGGTGACCTGTGAGGGTTCAAGTCCCTCCTCTCGCACCAGGCGTCGGTCATTTTCACGTGCATACGCGGATGTAGCTCAGTGGTAGAGCACCTGCTTGCCAAGCAGGGGGTCGCGGGTTCGAACCCCGTCTTCCGCTCCAGAAGAACGTCTCATATGAGACGTTCTTTTGTATTCTCGTTCGTGAGCTATGCCGAGACTATAAGGTGGTGATATCGTGTGGGTGCGACTCGATCATCCCCGCAGCTGTGATCTGCACGAACCTTCTCTTCGATTGCAGAAACTCTACGCTCGCGGACCCGCAGTACCCGAACCCCGATCTGACACCGCCGGCGAGCTGTTCAAAGACATCTTCTACCGACCCCTTCGCCCGGACCATTCCCTCAACGCCCTCGGCGACAAGCTTGCCGGCCGGCTGTCCATCCTGGAAGTAGCGATCGCTGCTGCCGGCGGCCATCGCCGTGAAACTGCCCATTCCCCGGTAGGATTTGTACTCGCCGCCATCCATGAATGTACTCTTTCCGGGACACTCTCTCGTTCCGGCGAAGATGTTTCCCATCATGACGCTGCTGGCTCCGGCCGCGAGCGCCTTCACGATGTCCCCCGAATACCGTATCCCCCCATCGGAGATGACCGGAACGTCTCTCTCCCTGGCAGCCTGCGAGCACTCCATAACTGCCGAAAGCTGAGGGTAACCGACGCCCGCAACTATTCTGGTCGTGCAGATGGAACCGGGGCCTATTCCAACCTTTACGGCATCGGCGCCGGCCTCAATGAGTGCCAGAGTTCCACTGGAAGTCACCACGTTTCCCGCGATAATCTGGAGAGAGGGATAAAGCTCTCTTGCCAGAGAAAGCAAGTCTATGACTCTCTTCGAATGACCATGAGCAGTGTCTATTGCCAGCACGTCGATACCGGCCCTTACAACCGCTTCAATCCTTTCCGCTGTCCCCGGGCCCGTGCCGACGGCGGCGCCCACCATGAGTCTGCCGGATGAATCGAGTGAACAGAGAGGGTATCTTTCTCTATCTACGCTGGTGTTCTTCACTCTCTCTACATGCTCGGCCTGTCCCTCGATCGAGAGGTTCTTGTGTATAACTCCCATGCCGCCCATGAGCGCCATGGCCCTGGCCATTTCCGCTTCTGTGACGGTATCCATAGCCGCCGATATGAACGGTACCTTCAGCCAGAGATTTCTAGTGATCCTGGATCTCAGATCCACTTCTCTGGGGAGGATTTCGCTGTAACCGGGAACGAGCAAGACATCGTCGAACGTGTAAGCCCTATCGAACATGCCCATCATTCCCACTCTATGGTCGCCGGCGGTTTATCTGTTATATCGTAGGTAACCCTTCCCACTTCAGGAACTCGAGAAGTTATTCTTGAAGAGATCTCTCTAAGGACCGCGTGGGGGATCTCGTACCAGGAGGCCGTCATCCCTTCGGCGCTGTGAACGGCTCTCAACGCGACAACGTAACCGTAGGCCCTCCTGTCGCCTTTGACCCCGACGCTCCTCACAGGTAGCAGCACTGCGAAGGCCTGCCAAATCTTGCCCTTCTCTCCATACTCCTCAAGCGTCTTGAGAAAGATGTCATCAACTTCTTTGAGAATTCTCGCCTTTTCGGCATCGACCTCTCCCAGTATCCTCACTCCCAGTCCCGGACCGGGGAAAGGCTGTCTGTCTATGAGTTTAGAATCTATACCCAGGGCTCTTCCCAGAGCCCTGACCTCGTCTTTGAAAAGCTCCCGCAAAGGCTCGAGAAGCTTCAGCTTCATGTTTTCAGGAAGGCCGCCGACGTTGTGATGGCTCTTGATTTTGTCGGAAGTTCTCGAGGAGGCGGCCGATTCTATCACGTCGGAATAAATGGTTCCCTGGAGCAGGAAATCGGCCTCGATACCGCCAGCCTCTCCTTCGAAGACTTCTATGAAGGTCTCGCCGATTATCTTCCTCTTGCGTTCGGGGTCGGTCACCCCGTGAAGCTTTCTGAAAAAGGTATCGGAAGCGTCCACCACCCGCAAGTTTATCCCCAGAGTCTTCATGACCTCGGGGACTTCGCGCTCCTCATCTTTTCTCATCAGTCCGTGGTTGACGAAGATACCAGTCAGATTCCCACCGATCGCCCGGGCAGTCAGAACGGCCGCCACCGTGGAATCGACTCCCCCGGAAAGACCGGCGACGACCTTCCCGTTTCCGACGGTCCCCCTTATCTTTTCGATCTGCTCATTGGCGAAATCGGAAATCTTCCAGTTTCTCGAGGCATCACATACCTTCAAAACGAAGTTTTCAAGTATCTTTGTGCCGCACTGCGTGTGGTGAACCTCCGGATGGAACTGGAGCGCGTAGTTTTTGCCGTCGGTTATACCCGCCACTATCCCGTTACCGCTCCTGGCGATCGTACTGTAACCGGGAGGAAGGACCGTGACCTCGTCTCCGTGGCTCATCCAGGTGGTGATCGTTTTTGGAACGCCTGTCAGCAGGTCCGATTCTTCGAGCGATACGGGCGTGAAACCGTATTCGGCTTTACTGCCCCTGGACACCGTGCCTCCGAAACCCTTAACCATCAAATGCATACCGTAGCAGATTCCCAGAAGCGGCAGACCGGAAGCCAGAACTTCCTCCGGGACATCCAGCGAACCGCTCTCATAGACACTCTGGGGACCTCCCGAGAGCACAATCCCCTTTACATCCTTATCAAGCCTTACCGACGAGGGATGTTCGACCGTGCAAAGAACTCCGAACTCCCTTATTCTCCTCGCGAGCAACATCGTGTACTGTGAACCGTAATCAAGAACCACTATCCTTTCCATTACATCGATCCTCCCGAAAATAAAAAATCACCCCTCCGGGGGGTGAAGTATGAAAAATCCACCCCGTAGTCAGGAAGTTAAGGCCTCCTGGTAGATACTTCCCAGCCGATTCTCGGAATTATACGGGTTAATGCATTTTACCATAGAACCTGGATTTCGAGTAATACACTTGCAGTTAAAGAAGAGAAAAGAGAGATCAAATGATCAGAAAAAGTCCTTCAAAAGAAAGAAAGCGAGAACCGTGTCTATTGTGCTAAGATAATACCTGTTAGCCATGTCTATGCGGTCTGTGCGGCAGAGATATGAGATTATTCATCGGAGTAGAGCGATGAAGGGGATCGGTACATACGTAAGGCTCATAAGGGTTAGGCACTGGTTGAAGAATTTCTTCGTCTTTGCCCCTCTCATATTTTCAGCCAGCCTCTCCAGAGTTGATATGATGTTGAACTCGCTTCTCATTTTCATCGCCTTCTGTTTCGCTTCGAGCGGTGTCTATATTTTCAACGATATCAACGATCTGGAAAGTGACAGGCATCACTGGCGAAAGAAAAACAGGCCGATTCCTTCGGGCACCGTGAGTGTTAACGAGGCGATCGTCGTGGCCGTCGTCTGTTTCCTGCTGGCCTTCACGATTGTCCTTTTTCTACCTCTTCTGGCCGGGCTTTTTCTTCTCATTTACGTGCTTGAGAACGTTTTCTATACTCTCAAAGGCAAGGAAATGGTCGTGATAGACGCCTTCTGCATTTCGGCAGGTTTCGTTATTCGTGTGATCGCCGGCTCTTACGCTATAGGGGTCAACCCGACCGGCTGGATCCTGGTGACGACCTTTTTTCTAGCCCTCTTCATGGGTTTTGGAAAGCGGAGAAACGAGTTGCTGCTACTCAAAGAGAACAGCGATAATCACAGAAAGGTTCTCAAGCTGTACGATTTCAGATTTCTAGATTACATGATGATCTCGACGGCCTCGATATCCATAATCTCTTACACTCTCTACTGCCTTGACCCGTCGGTGATCTCCAAATTCTCTACCGACAAGCTCGTTTACACCGTTCCGTTTGTGACCTATGGGGTCTTCAGATATATGTTGCTCCTGTTCAAAGACGGCGAGGGAGACCCTACAGAGGTCGTAACACGTGATACGGGCATCGCCGTGACGACCATGCTGTGGTTTCTGTCGGTAGTACTGATCATATACCTGCCCATGTGGTTCTAAAGTGCGTTTGTACTGGAGGGGTTGGTCTTGAGCGTGGTGGAGTTTTTCGTTCTAGTTGTAGCGATAGTTTTTAATGCGTCTGCGAATATTCTGTTGAAATTCGGCATGCAAAATGCGCCACAGATATCGGTCGTCGGGTTGAAAAATATGTTGTTGAACTCGATCACCAACGTGTACGTCTGGCTGGGACTCTTCTCCTTCGGAGTGGCCTTCGTCTTTTACAGCGTTGTGTTGACGAAGATGAAACTGGGCGTCGCCTACCCGGTAATGACCAGCGCCGGGTTCGTAATCGTGACTCTCTTTGCGGTCTTTCTCTTCGATGAAAAGATGAACTGGCTGAAGATCGCCGGAATAGCCGTCATCGCCCTGGGAATCTGGCTAGTATCGATCGCGAAATAGGAGGTGTTTGGTTTGAATAAATCTACTGTAGCAGTAATTAAGACAACGCCCGAAAGTGTGCTGGATGACTATAGAAAACTCGCAAAGATGGCGAAGATGGGAGATTTCCTCGATAGTGGCGCCACGACCATTCTCAAGGACAACATCTCCTGGCACCTGCCGATGCCCGGCGCCAACAGCACCCCCTGGCAGCTCGAAGGAGTCGTTCTTGCCCTCAAGGATGCGGGCATGAGAGAGATAGTGGCCGTCGAAAACAAAACGGTGGTCACCAGGCCAAGGTACGGCGAAAAGCAGAACAAGTACGATATCATATACAACAAGTATGGAATACCAGTACTGTACAACTTTGAAGAGAGCGATATGCGCTGGATCGAGTACACTCCTAAAAGCAAACTCAACGTGCTTCCCAGAATTTTCCCTGAAGGAATTAGACTACCCGATTACTTCTTCGGTAAGAACATTATTCAGCTCCCCACGGTGAAGTGCCACATTTACACGACCACGACGGGGGCTATGAAGAACGCCTTTGGTGGCCTTTTAAACGTGAAACGTCATTACACGCATTCCTGGATACACGAGACGCTCGTCGATCTGTTGAAAATACAGAAAGAGATACACACCGGGCTCTTCGCCTTTATGGACGGAACTACCGCGGGAAACGGTCCAGGCCCAAGGACGTTGATACCGGTCAGGACGGATTATATACTGGCCAGCCAGGACCAGGTGGCAATAGACGCGGTCGCCGCGAAGATGATGGGCTTCAATCCGATGGACCTGAAATACATAAGGCTGGCCGACGAGGAGGGTCTGGGAAACGGAAAACCCGAGAACATCGAGCTGGTCGGCGAAGACATCTCTAAAGTCAATTTCAAGTTCCATGTCGGCGACAACTTCGCCAGCAAAGTCGGTGATCTGCTATGGTTCAGTCCGTTGAAGATATTCCAGAAACTCTTCTTCCACACCCCGCTGGTTAAGGTCTTCGTTGCGGCTTCGGACTCGTATCACGACAGGTACTGGTGGAAGAAACATGGAACAAAGATCTTCCAGCAGTGGAAGAAAGAGAGTCCATGGGGAAGACTTTGGGAATCTTACAGGTAAACCGGATTTGATAATTTCTCGGAGCGGAGGGAAGGATGCATGGGTTTTGAAGGGGCGGTGAACGATCGCTCGAAGAAAAAGGTCTTTCTGATTGCGCTTTTCTTTTCGGTCGTTCTTTCGTACATCTTCACTTCGATGATACTCTGGACGACCGAAAGTAGGTTCCTGACGGTTTCTCGTTACAGTAAAGTGATGCGCCACAGAGAAGCCATAGAAGGAAGGAGCTTTGCGCCCGATCAGTATCGCTTCGGCAGTTATTACCTGGTCGAATATATCTTCAAGCACATACCGTTGAGATGGTACGACGTCTTCAACGACATCATCGCGGAGGGACTCGATCCGAAGGGCTGGAGCGAAGGCACGCAGGAGAGCGTTGAACTTTTCTTTCCCGAAGAGGACCGGGCCATGATCATCCAGGAGATAGAATCGGCGATAGACGGGATCATAGATTCGTTTTCGCCAAACAATTTGCTGTTGAAAAACATGCTGAAAGCCGCCATCGACTCCTTCGGCTGGCAGGAGTACGTCAACGATATAGAAAAGACGACCATGCTCATAGGAAGCAACATCCCCGGAGAATTAAAAGTTCTGATAGAAAAAGACAGTGCCGAGAGCGCTCTGGTCAATGGATATGTGACCTTCAGATTCTTTTTCACTGTAACGACCCTGCTGCTCGTTTTTCTCTTATGCTCGCAGTTCGCCGACCCGCTGACGTCACTTTTGGGTATGTCGCTTTTCGCCGCCCTTCTACCCTTGGTGGCCCAGGACTTCATGCAGGCTGAAACCATGCTATCGGCCACAGTTTTCGTCGGCTTTCTAGTGGCTCTGTTGAAAAACAAAAGCTATCTCCTCCTGCTGCTGCTCGTTCTGCTAGGCTGCACGGCCAGGACGGACCAAATTCTCTTCGCAGGGGTGATACACCTCCTCTACAAAGGACCCGGGGCGATAAAGAGCAGAAAGTGGTTCTCGCTGCTGGCCGGGCTTTCGCTGGTGCTTATCCCTCTGGCCGCCACGTTGCTGTTGAGCGAGGTGATCTACGTCGGCTCGGAGTATTACCTCGATTTCTTCCAGTTCGAACATAACCTGAGCCACCCCTGGGCGTGGGTCTATCCCCTGATATTTCTGGCCATTCCCTTGGCTTTCAGTCCGAAGATCCGGGACATAGACTTCTTCAGAAGGACCTGGCTCTGGATTCCGCCCTTCATCGCCATGAATTACCTGGTTGCAAGACCGGCCGAGGTCAGGCTCCTCCTGCCGGTGTTGCTATACAGCGTTCCATTCGTTGTCGCGGGCACGAAAGAAGCGGTCTGCCACTTCGATGACGGCAAAGACAGAAAAGGAGGCGGCTCATGAGCGACCGGAAAAAACTCTCCAGAAGGCTTCTTCTTCTGATAGTGGCGGCGATACTTTCCTACATCTTCACCTCCATGACCGTCTGGAGCACAGACGGGAAGTACCTCTTCCTCTCCAGATACCTCAGGATCAACCAGCACGAAAGGGCGATCTCCGGAAAGAACTTCGCTCCCGACCAATACCGTTTCGGGAGTTACTATCTGGTGGAGTATTTTTTCAAATACATTCCCATCCCCTGGCTCGACGAAAACACGGCCGAGGTCTCAAAGATGCTCCTCTCCGCCGGGTACTGGACCGACGAAGCCAGGGGAATGGTGGACGCTTATTTTCCTTTGCAGGAGCGAGAAAAAATTGTATCCGACCTCGAGGTGACGATAAACGAGACGATAGATGGGATAGCCGGTAAGAGTATCCTGCTGCAGAACGCTCTCAAGGCTATGGTCGGCAGTCTAAACTGGCAGACGTACATAACAGAACCGGCCAGCACCCTTCTGCTAGTGGGAGAAAACCTCCCTGACGATCTGAGGTTGGCCGTCGATATTACCAGCGAGGAAAACAGAACGCTCAATGGCCACATAACGGCCAGGTTCTTCTTCAACATACTGACTATTCTGCTGCTGTACACTTTCGGCAGACATTTCCTTTCTCCAGCAATGTCGCTCCTTTCTGTATTGCTTTTCCAGTCGATCATGCCGCTTACGACCATGTACTTCGGCTGGGAGACCTTCCACGCGGCCGCGCTCTTCCTCGCGGGACTGCTTCTGATAATCGAGAGAAGGTCCTTCGCCACACTCTGTCTGGTGATCTTTCTGGGCTCGACTTTCAGGGCCGATCACATGGTCTTTCTCTCGCTTATACTTCTCGGTTTCGATTACGGAAGACACCCCGGAAAGGCCGGAAAACTACTTCTCTCCCTCAAAGTGCTCACGACTTTCGCCATACCCGTTGCTTTTACGTTGCTTTCCAGCCGTTTGCTGTATCCGCAGGCCGAATATTCGGTGGATCTCGTTCAACTGTGGTACAACCTCACCTACCCCTGGTCCTGGATCTTCCCATTCCTCTTCCTTTCGATCCCGCTGATCTTCTACGATTCAATCGGGGAGGAGGATTTCTTCAGGAAGACCTGGTTCTGGATAGTTCCCTTCGTCGCGATGAACTATATAGTAGCCAGGCCGGCAGAGGTGCGGCTACTCATACCGGTGCTTCTCTATACGATCCCCGTCGCCGTGAAGGGTCTCTCGAAATTCTTTCCGGCCGACGTCTCGAAAGCCTGAATTGACGGGTTCACAAAGGGCTGTATGAGTGTATAATATCTATTGTTTCCTGCCCGGGGCAGGTTTTGTTGTTATTCTCTTCATCTGCATCTTCTGAATGGGGTTGTAATCAGGGGGTAGAAAATGGCAAGGGATCTTACTCAGGGAAGCATTCTGAAGAATCTTCTCGTCATGTCCATACCGACGATGATAGGTTTCAGTGCACAGATGGTCTATGATATAGTCGATATCTTCTGGATAGGCAGAATATCCGGCGAGGCGATCGCCGGGGTCACGATATTTTCGACACTCTTCTGGCTTGTAGAGATCTTGAACTCCATAATCGGACAGAGTTCGATCTCCCTGATCTCGCAGAGTTACGGAAAGAAAGACGCCGAGGGAACGGCGAAGGCGATAGAACAGACGATTACCTTCAAATTCCTCGTCGCTATGATAGCCGCAGTGCTCGTCGCGCTCTTCCTCAAGCCTTCGCTCGGTCTGTTCAGCAACGATCCTAAGGTTATAACGGCCGCGCTCGATTACGGATACATAAGGCTTTACTTCCTTCCGATGATGTTCTCATCTTACTCGGTGAACACGGCCCTGAGATGCATAGGTGATGCCAAGACACCGATGTACATAATGATGGTTTCCAGTATTCTCAACGTCCTGCTCGATCCGTTGCTCATGTTCGACAAATTCCCGGGAACTGCGATACCGGGCTTCGGGATGGGTGTGTTCGGAGCGGCCGTGGCGACTATCATATCGCAAACGGTTGCTTTCATACTCGGCTTCTATATCGTCTTTTCGGGAAGGGAGGGCGTAAAACCCAGATTGAAAGGGCTCTTCAAACTCGACTGGAAAATAGACAAAAAGCTCCTCACCATAGGTCTCCCGACGGGACTGGAGAGCTTCTTCAGGAACCTGTCCGGAGCGGTGTTGCTCAAGTTCGTCGCAGTCTATGGAACGGCAGCCGTGGCGGCCGTCGGAGTCGCCGGCAGACTGTTCGGACTTGCCTTCATGCCGCTGGTGGGAATGAACATGGGAGGATCGGCGATGGTCGGTCAAAATCTGGGAGTCGATAACGTCGAGAGAGCCAGAAATACGGCCAGAACATCGGCCTTGATCGGTTTCTCGATCATGCTACTTTTCGTCCTGATAGCCTTTTTCGCCGGCGAAATAGTCCTCGGTATCTTCAATAAAGACCCGGAAATCGTCAAATATGGCACCGAGTTTTTGAGATACGGTTCACTTGGGATATCGATCCTCGCCTACGGGTTCGGTCTCTCCTCGGTCTTCGGAGGATCGGGATACAACATGCCCTTCGTGATCTCGAGCATCGCCTCACGCTGGTTCGTGCAGATTCCGATCCTGTTCATAATGGTTCACCTCTTAAAGGCCAGTATAGTTTGGGTCTGGCTCTCTTATGTCTTCTCGGACATAACCGAAGCGCTGGTGATGTTCATCTATTACCGGAAAGGAAAATGGGAAAAGAAAAGGGCGTGACAAGATGAAGAGAATTGCTATCGTTGGGGCAGGCATAGCCGGACTCTCTGCAGGCTGTTATGCCCAAATGAATGGTTTCGAGACGGAAATCTTCGAATTGCACAACAATCCAGGCGGGCTGTGTACTTCGTGGAAGCGAAAAGATTACACCATAGATGGCTGTATTCATCACCTTCCAGGTGCAAGCTCCTCTTCGAAGCTGTACACAATGTGGAAAGAGCTTGGTGCGATCGAAGATGGTCGGATTTTGTTCGATTCGATCTTGAGAAGGACCATAGACTCCGGTGGAAATGAGCTCAACCTGTACACCGATCTTGTCAGATTGAAGGAACACCTAATGGAGATCTCACCGGCCGACAGAGAAGCCATAGATCAGTATTTGAAGGCGGCACAGAAGTTCACGAAGTTCGAATTGCTCGCGATGGTCAGCGGCGGCGGTAAGGATAAACTTTCAATGATTCCACATCTGCCCGGGATAATGAAGTGGGGGCCGGTATCGCTAGAGCAATTCGCTTCGAGATTCAAAAACTCCTTCCTTCAAAAGGCCTTCCCGACCGCTCAATACGACTTTCAGGGAATCCCGATGATGATTCATCTTTCCTTCCTTGCCGGTTGCTCAATCAAGTCGATGGGATGGCCCGTCGGAGGTTCTCTGGCTTTTTCAAAAAGGATCGCGAAACGTTATGAAGAGCTTGGAGGCAAAATCCATTACAGATCGAGAGTGAAGAGCATCGCCGTCAAAAACGACAGGGCCGTCGGTCTTACACTGGAAGACAGAACAAAAGCAAACGCAGATATAGTCGTCTCCGCAGCCGATGGGTACAGTACTATTTACGACATGCTTAACGGCAAATACAAAGACGATTTTATCGACGAATACTACGCCAATCCACCTGACGAGCAGGAAATGAATGCCTACGTATCTCTTGGCGTTAACCTGCCCCTCAACGATCTTCCCCACGGTGTTACCTGGTTAATGGACGAAAAGCTGGAACTTTCAGATAGATGCTACCAGAAGATGGATCTGGAGGTTTTAAATTCGAAAACGGAAATGGTTCCCGGAGGAAAATCGGTTGTCAGAATTCCCTTTACGGCGAGCTACTCATACTGGAAGAAATTGAGCTGTGACAGAGAACTGTACGTCGATAAGAAGCACGAGATAGCAACAAAAGTTATAGAGAGGCTGGGCGTTTTGATTCCCGGCATTAAAGAAAAGATAGAAGTTGTAGATGTTTCGACGCCGATCACTACCGAACGCTTCACCGGCAACTTCCACGGGATGCAGGTGTGGACTCCCAGGAGCAAACAGGGCAGAATCATGTCGAAAGGCTTGAGCAAAACTCTCCCTGGGTTAGATGACTTTTATATGGTCGGTCAGTGGGCCCAGGGTCTCATAGGTATAGCCACCGCAGCGGTTCAAGGCAAGAAACTAATTCAGAGACTGGGTAAACGGTAACTGACACCGTGCTTCTTCGTCGCGAAGATTGTCGGGAACCGTTATTCGAAAATCTTTATTCAACCGTCAGCCGTCTTTCAAATACGGCCTTCACTTCTTCGAACTTTTCTCTGTAAAGCCAGCTCTCCCAGCCCATTTTAAGGTATAGCTGTCTAACCTGCGAAATATAGTTCAGCGCGTCTAGGTGAACGGTTGCGACCCTTCTGGCCAGCTCTTCGGAGACGCGCTCCGCGTTCATCGGGAGAACCGGTCCAACGAAGGCTCCAGCATCGACACCGTTCTTTCTCAAGAAATCGATGGTCTTCAGCCTCTCTTCGAAGCTCGACGATCCCGGTTCGAGAAGTTTTCTTACGTCCTCCCGGTCCGTGGTGATGCTCACCAAAACTCTGGCCTCTTCGCCAGCCAGTTTGAAAAGATCGACATCTCTCCTGATAAGCGTGGATTTGGACATCGCGAAGATCGGTATCCTGTGGGAAATGAGTGTGACCAGCATCTCTCTGGTCAATCCATACTTTTCTTCGATATGCTGGTACGGATCGCAGGTGCTGCTGAGAAAGACCGTGACCTTGCCCAGAGAATTCACCTCGCGCCTTAGAAGCTCCGCGATGTTTCTCTTCACTCCCACGTCCCGCCCCCAGAGACCTCCGGTGTATTTGAAGGCCCCGATGAAGCGCGCGAAACAGTACTTGCAGCCCACTGTGCAACCGACAAAGGGATTTATCGTATAGCTGGCGACAGGTATTCGCGATCTGGTCAAGGCCGAAGAGGCCATTATCTCTCTTATCATAACGAAATTCTACAATACATTCGTATATCTTCCACACGTTTTTTCTCATATAGTAGATAATGCGCAGCATCACGTAGCAGTCAGTGATATAATAAACCAAAATGGGAGGTGTTAGTGTGTTGAGGGTTATCAGTACTGACAAAGCGCCGGCAGCAGTCGGCCCGTATTCTCAGGCCGTTGCCGCTGGAGGTCTTCTCTTTGTTTCCGGACAGATCCCCCTCAACCCGTTGACCGGTGAGCTGGCGACAGAGTTCGAAGCAGCATGTAAGCAGTCGCTAGAAAACGTACTTCAATTGGTCACTGCCGGCGGGTCGAGTCTGAAAAATGTGGTTAAGGTCAACATCTATATCAGAGACATGGGCAAATTCGCGATTCTAAACGAGATATACTCCTCTTACTTCAAAGACCATAAGCCCGCGAGGGCCGTGGTGGAGGTAAGCAATCTCCCGAAAAACGCCCCTGTAGAGATCGAAGCCGTTGCAGTGATACCTTAATCAGGAGGAAAAAATGGGTATAGAAATAAAGTTACCCGATGGTTCGAAAAAACAGTACGAAAAGGGTGCAAGACCCCTGGATATAGCAATGGACATATCTGAAGGCCTCGCCAAAAGGGCTTTCGGAGCGATAGTCAACGACGAGTACTGGGACCTTGGAAGGCCTCTGGAGACAAGCTGCGATTTCAGGCTGGTGCTGGACAAGGACAGCGAGGCCCCCGTTTTCTTCAGGCATACGATGGCGCACATCATGGCCCAGGCCGTGATGAGACTCTACGGCGAGGACAGAGTAAAACTGGCAATCGGTCCTACCATAGAGAATGGCTTCTACTACGACATCGATCTCGACGATGTGAGACTTACAGAGGAAGACCTGCCGAAGATCGAGGCCGAAATGGAGAAGATCATCAAGGAAGATCTACCGATCGAGAGGTTCGAGTTGCCGGTTTCCGAAGCTGTAATACTTATGAACAACCAGTTACAACCGTACAAGGTCGAACTCATCGAAGACCTAGTGAAAGATTACGGAACGGAGTTCGTAACGTTCTACCGCCAGGGTGATTTCACAGACCTCTGCCGGGGACCTCATCTACCCTCTACGGGTAAGGTGAAGTTCTTCAAACTCACTTCCGTTTCTGGCGCTTACTGGCGTGGAGACGAGAAGAACAAGATGTTGCAGAGGATATATGGCACTGCCTTCTCCAAGAAAGCCGACCTGGAAGAATACCTGGCGAAGATCGAAGAGGCCAGGAAGAGGGATCACAGAAAGCTCGGTCCAGCACTCGGTCTGTTCACGATCAATTACGACTACGCGCCCGGCATGCCCATCTTCCTGCCGAAGGGCACAGACATGCTCAACGAACTGCTCAAATTCTCCAGAGAAAAGCATATTGAGGACGGCTACAGGGAAGTAAGTACGCCCCAGATAATGTCCGACTCACTCTGGCGTACATCCGGCCACTGGGACCATTACAGCGACAATATGTATTTCACGGAAAAAGAAGAACAGCAGTTCGCCGTCAAGCCCATGAACTGTCCCGGTCACATCCTCGCTTATAAATCCTCTCCGGTGAGCTACAGGGATCTTCCGATGAAGATCTTCGAATTCGGAAAAGTTCACAGATACGAGCGGTCGGGCGTTCTACACGGACTTTTCAGAGTCAGGGGCTTTGTGCAGGACGACGCCCACGTCTTCTGTACACGCGAGCAGATACAGCAGGAAGTGATCGGCGTCATCGATTTCGTGAAGAAGATTTACGAGCCATTCGACTTTCAGTACAGGGCCGAGCTTTCGACGAGACCGGAAAACTTCATGGGAGAGATCGAGCTCTGGGATATAGCGACGAAGGCGCTCAGAGATTCTCTAAAAGCAAAGAAGATGGACTACATCGTCAACGAAGGTGACGGTGCCTTCTACGGCCCCAAGATCGATTACCATATAAAGGACTCTCTGGGAAGGGAGTGGCAATGTGCGACGATTCAGCTCGACTTCATGATGCCCGAGCGATTCGGAATAAAGTACATCGGTCCGGACAACAACGAATACCAGCCGGTAATGATCCACAGGGCAATCTTCGGTTCGACGGAGAGGTTCATGGGTATCTTGATCGAGCATTACGCCGGGGCCTTCCCGACGTGGCTGGCGCCGGTACAGGTGAAAGTGATCCCGATCGCCGACAGGCACACCGATTACGCACGTTCTGTGGTTGTCTCGCTTCGTGGCAAAGGCTTCAGGGCCGAGGTCGACGACAGGCAGAAATCTACCAATTACAAGATCAGAGAGGCCCAGCTAAACAAAATTCCGTACATGCTGATCGTCGGAGACAGGGAGATGCAGAACGGACAGGTCTCCGTCAGGTTGAGAAGTGAAAAGGATCTGGGAAGTATTGATCTCGAGGAGTTCATACACAAACTCACCGAAGAAGTGAAAGATAGAAAAGGCAAAAGTATCTTCGAATGATTGTTTTAAGCCCCTGCGTAGCGGGGGCTTTTATTTCTTTCCGGCTAAGGCAGAAAGGAGGCATCTCTTATGAACATCATAGACATAATACCCGTTTCCAGAGGCGACAGCCCTGCGGATGTACTTCTCAAGAACTGCAGAATCGTGAATGTATTCAGCGGCGAGATAGAGAAAGGCAATATAGCGCTTTTCAGAAAGAGAATAGCCGGGATCGGCGACTACGGCGAAGGTAGGGAGGTGATCGACCTCGAGGGTGCCTACATCGTACCGGGGTTGATAGATGCCCACCTTCATATAGAGTCCTCGATGGTCTCGCCGGTTGAGTTCGCCAAAACGATTCTGGCCAGAGGTACGACGACTGCGATAGCCGATCCGCACGAGATAGCGAACGTGATGGGTCTGTCCGGCATCGAGTACATGATTCGCTCGACAGAAGGCATACCCGTGAATCTGTACATCATGATCCCCTCGGCCGTTCCGGCCTCTTCGATGGAGACCTCGGGTGCCAGGATCAGCGTGATGGATATGATTGGATTCGTAGAGAAGTTCCAGAGCCGTGTACTGGGTTTGGGAGAGGTGATGAACTTCCCGGATATCATAAACGGCGATCGCGATTCCATAGCCAAGATAGAGCTGATACGCCACAAATACAAAAAGATCGACGGTCACATCCCCAGCGTTCTCGGAAAACCCCTGAACGCATATATAAGCGCTTTCGTCAGATCCGAGCACGAATGTACTTTCGTCGAGGAGGCGCGCGAAAAACTCTCCAGGGGAATGCAGATACTTATGAGAGAGGGGAGCGTCGAGAGAAACCTCGTACCGTTGCTGCCTCTTATAAACGATAGGACTTACCCCTTCGTATCCTTCTGTACCGACGATAAACACCCGGTAGATATAATTCGCGAGGGACACATCGACCACAACGTCAGGCTAGCGATAGAGCACGGTATAGATCCAATAATCGCCATAAGGGCGGCGACGATAAACACAGCGCGGCATTATAACCTCCGATCGATGGGCGCCATAGCGCCGGGGTATAAGGCCGACCTGGTCGTGATAGACAATCTAAAAGATTTCAATCCCATCATGGTTTTCAAAGATTCGAAGATCGTGGCCAGAAACGGCCGGCTCGTGACCGAGATAATCTCTCAGAACTTCCCGCAAGAGAAAGTGAATACCTTCAAGTGTCAGAAGATAAATGAGAGCGACCTTGAAATACGGGCCGAAGGAAGGCTGGTGAGAGCCATTGAACTGCTCGGGAGCGAGGTCCTCACCGGTGGCTGTGTGATGGGTGCGAAGATCGAAAACGGCAAGGCCGTCGGCGATCTATCTAAAGATCTCTTGAAAGTTGCCGCGATCTGCCGCTACTGCGAAGGAAAATCGATGTCGGTGGCCTTCGCGACCGGCTCGGGTCTCAAAAAAGGCGCGGTGGCGACCTCGGTCGGCCACGATTCACATAACCTGGGCGTTCTCGGTACAAATGATCCGGACATGGTTGCCGCCGCCAACAGAGTTATGGAGATGGGTGGTGGTCTGGTGGCGGTGATAGACGGCAAGATCATCTCGGAATTGCCCTTGCGGATCGCCGGTCTGATGTCCGATATGACCAGCAAGGAGGTCGCCGAACGCCTCATCGAATTGAAGGATGCCACCAGGACAATGGGGAGCAAATTACCCGATCTCTTCATGACTCTCTCTTTCATGCAGCTCTCCGTTATCCCGAAGTTGAAGCTGACCAACCTCGGACTGGTCGATGTGGAAAAGAACGATTTCGTATCCCTGTTTGTCGAGGAGGGGCAAGATGCTTAAAAGTAATTCCGGAGAATCGACGAATGTTGTAGGAAAGATGGTGAAAAGAGTCGACGCCCTGGAGAAGGTAAACGGTTGTGCCAGGTTCGCGGCCGACATAGCCTTCGACGGTCAGATCTACTGCGCGCTTGTGATCGCCGAAAAGCCGCACGGCATTCTCCGATCGATAGATGTATCTCTCGCCTCCAAGATGGAGGGGGTAGAAGCTGTCTTCACCTGGAGGGATATCCCGGGCGATAATCAGCTCGGCGAAGCGATAAAGGATATGCCCTGCCTCGTCAAAGAAGGCGAGAAGATACGTTACTGGGGCGATGTGGTGGCCGTCGTCGCCGCCAGAGACCGTATCTCGGCCGAGAACGCGGCGAAAAGCGTGAGACTCGATATAGAAGATCTCGAACCCGTACTATCTATAGAAGAGGCGCTAGAGGATAGAATCAAGATACACGGCGGTTCGAACGTGAAAGTAACTAAACTGATAAGAAAGGGCGATCCCGAAACCGTTATTAAGAATTCGAAAGAAGTATTCGAAGGCGAATTCTACGCCCACTACCAGGAACAGGCCTATATGGAACCACAGGGTATAACCGTGGTGCCCGACCTCGACTACGGTTATACAGTTTACGGCACCATGCAGTGTCCCTATTACGTTCAGAGCGCCGTCGCTCACGTTCTGGGACTGCCCATGAACAGAATACGTGTCATACAGACCGAGACGGGAGGAGCCTTTGGGGGCAAGGAGGATGTGCCCTCGTACGTCGCCTCGTACGCGGCGGTGGCCGCCTTCAATCTTAAGAGGCCGGCAAGGCTCATCTATTCTCGCGAGATAGATATCCAGACTACCTCCAAACGTCACCCGATAAAATCCTTCTACCGCGTGGCGATGGACGGAAAGAAGATAAAGGCCATCGAAGTCATGGCATACATGGACATGGGAGCCTACGCGACGCTTACCCCCATAGTGATGTTCAGAACGCTGGTGCATGCCGCGGGTGCGTACGATATCGAAAACGTTAACGTCGATGTCTATGGCGTTTACACCAACAAGGTTCCGCCCGGAGCCTTCAGAGGTTTCGGCTCGCCGCAGGTTCTCTTCGCGGTCGAGAGTATGATCGACGATATTGCCTGGAAGCTGCGTATCGATCCGATGGAATTGCGGGAGGAAAACACGTTACGACCCGGTTCGAGAACCTCGACAGATCACCTGATCGTCGAAAGCGTCGGGGCTCCCGAAACGCTCGCGAGAGTTAAGGAGTCGTCGCACTGGAAGGACCTGGTGAAGGAGTGTATCGAATTCAACAGAGCCAACGAAGACAAGAAACGCGGTGCCGGTCTCTCTCATATATTCTACGGAGTGAGTTTAGGGGCCGGGGGTCAGGCGCTCGACAAGTCCGGCGCGCACGTGCTCATAAACAGGGACGGTTCGGTCGAGGTCAGGATAGGTGGAACGGAGATGGGCCAGGGCGCCAAAACCGTCATAGCCATGATGGCAGCCGAGGAGTTGGGTCAAAGAATGGAGAGGATACTCGTTCACCAGCCGGACACGGCTTTCGTGCCGGACAGCGGACCGACAGTCGCTTCCAGAACGACCATCTATTCAGGCAACGCCGTCAGACGGGCCTGTATCACCTTGAAAGGGAAATTGATTTCCGTTTTCTACGACCTGTTCAACTCGAGACCGGATAAAGTGAAATTCTGCCAGGGAGAAGTCAGCGACGGAGAAGGCCGAGCGATCTCTTTCGACAGGCTGGTCGATGCCGCATACGTGAGGAACGTGAAGCTCTTCGAAGCCGGCTGGTACGATACTCCTAAACTGTCCTTCGATATGGAAAACGGACTCGGGGAGGCTTATGTGACGTACTCTTACGCCAGCCAGGTGGTGCAGGTCGAAGTCGATATGGCGACCGGTTCCACTAAGGTCCTGAAGGGATTCACAGCCCACGATGTTGGCAAAGCCGTCAATCCCGACGGTGTGATCGGCCAGATCCAGGGAGGCTTCGCCCAGGGCATGGGGTACGCCCTGTACGAAGATCTCAAACTCCGGAATGGAAAGATAATCAGCGACAACTTCAACACCTATATCATTCCAACGATCCACGAAGTCCCACCAGAACTGGTGATAGACATCGTGGAGGACGCCTTTTCCGAAGGGCCTTACGGGGCGAAAGGAATAGGCGAACCCTCCCTGATGCCCGTACCGGCTTCGGTGGCCAACGCTGTATCCATGGCGATCGGAAAGAGAGTCAGACAGATACCGGTCACACCCGAGTACGTCCTGGGTCTAATTGAGAAAAAGACAGACTGAATATAGAATAGAACTACACAAAAAAATCTCACTGGAGGCTTGCAATGAGTAAATTCGTTCTTGGTCCAACCTTTGAAGAGATGCTCCATCCAGAGGAAATCGACAAAACCCTGCGAAAGAAAGCCTGGAAGATGCGAATCGAGGACCCTCTCGATCCGATCAACCTCTACAACATCTCCTGGCGGGACATCGACAACAGGATCTATTACTACGTTTTGCCCAAAAAGTTCACGGGGGTCGACGCCAATATCGTGGTGCTGTACGGAAATGAATTTCCCACAGGCAGCCACAAAGTAGGCGCCACTTACTCGATCCTGATGGAAAAAGTTCTCCGCGGTGAGGTCGATCCGACCTACCACACTCTGGTATGGCCGTCGACCGGCAACTACGGTATCGGAGGAGCCTGGGTCGGCTGCCGGATGAAGTTCGACTCGGTGGTGATTCTGCCCGAGGAGATGTCGGCCGAAAGATTCGAAATCATAAGGGAATACGGGGCCCGCGTGATAGCCACGCCGGGGTGCGAATCGAACGTCAAGGAGATATACGATAAAGCTAAAGAGCTTAAGTCTGCCGACCCTGACAAGGTTAGGATACTCAACCAGTTCGAAGAGTTCGGCAATTACAGATTCCACTATTATGTGACCGGAAACACCATCCTCGAGCTAATGGAACAGCTGAAAATCGGTAACGGAAGGGTATCAGCGATCGTCTCGACCGTCGGCTCGGCAGGCACGATCGCCTGCGGCGACCGTGTGAAAGAGGTCTTCCCGGAGGTTAAAATAGTCGCCGGCGAACCGGTTCAATGCCCGACGCTTTCTCTGAACGGCTACGGTGGTCACGACATACAGGGAATCGGCGACAAGCACGTGACCTGGATCCACAACGTACTCAATAACGACGCCATCGTGGCGCTCGATGATATCGAATGCAAGAAAGTCCTCCAGACGATGACCGATGAGGCTGGAAAATCTCTCTTGAAGGAATTTTTGAGCGATAAAGACGTGGAGAAGATGGCCGGGATATTCGGAATCTCGGGCGTTGCGAATGTGTTGGGGGCGATAAAGATAGCCAAGCACTACAGGCTGACTTCCAGAGACAACATAGTGACGATAGCCACCGACAACATGGATCGCTACCACTCTGTCATGGAAAACATGACCAGAACATACGGAAAGCTCGACCGCGGCGAGGCCAAACAGAGGTTCGAATCCATCGTGTTCGGAGCCGGGACCGACTGGATCTTCGAGGGAACGATGGAAAACAGGCTGCGCTGGCACAACCTAAAGTACTACACCTGGGTCGAACAACAGGGAAAGACGGTGGAAGAGCTAAACAGAACCATGGACCAGGGGTTCTGGAAGGACGAGGCTCAAAAAACCGGAGAGATCGACGGCCTGCTGATCGATCACAGAAGGAAGAACGGCTGACGGTCATTTTCCGGTGTCAGTTGGTGTTTGTGGAAGTGGCCTGACCTAAAAGCTGGGAGATAGAGTCGTTCAATATCAAGTATTTTGAAGCCTCTATCTGCTGAATAGAATCCTTATAACCGTCCAGACAGCTGAACGAGGGGATTGTTTCTCCAGTTGTCCTGTCGATGGCTATGCTGTTTTCAAGAATCCCGTCGCCGGACATTATGAATATCCTCCCGTCATCTATGAAGGATCCCTCTGGCACGTAATGTGTCAGAGAAACGAAGCCGCCCGACGAATTGTTCAGGTCTCTACCGAACAGTATTCCGTTTTTCTCGACAACGCCAATCAGATTCAGGAGAGTGGGGAAAAAATCTATCTGGCCTCCGGCTATGGAGCTAACTACCTTTAGCCTGGAGCCAGGTATATGAAAGACCAGTGGTATGTTCATGGCCTGAACCAGGTCGTAAGTCTTGCCGAGGACCCCGGTCATAATATCTCTGTTCTCTTTGTTGAAAGGATAAAGACCGGAATGGTCTCCATATATAGCAACGATAGAGTTCTCGTAGAGGCCGACATGTTTCAGATCGGATATGAAAACTCCCAGAGCTTTATCCGTGTAATGGACCGACTGGAGATAGTTGCCGAAAAGAGTTCCTTCGTGTTCGGGGAGTAGCTTTATTCCGTGAAGCTCGCCAGGAATATCGTACGGGTTGTGACTGGTGAGTGTGACAAGGAAGGCGAAAAAAGGAGAGGGCAGAGATTTTATCATCGTCACTACCTGCCTGAAAAAGGAGAGATCGCTCAAACCAAAGCCGATGATTTCGTCGTTTTCCATCTCTTCGAGACTCACAAAGTCGTCGAATCCCAGCGAGGGGTAAACTTTCTCCCGGTTCCAGAAGGAGCCTTTGTTTCCGTGAAAGGCGATCGTGTAGAAGCCTTTCGAATTCAAGAGGGCCGGAAGGCTGTAAAAACTGTTCTGATCGCGTGATTCATAGACAGAGATCTGCCCCAGACCATGCATAGAATTGTTTATAACGAATTCAGCATCCGATGTGTTGCCCGCTCCGACCTGCTGATAGATTTCGTTGAAATAGATGGAATTGTTTGAAATCAACCTGTTGAGATTTGGGGTAATTTCCTGACCGTTGTAGGAGAAACCTACAAGAAAGTCCTGGAAGGATTCCAGCTGTACCAGAATGATATTCCTGTTCCTGGCCAAGGCAAAATACTTTCCCTTCTCTGCAACTCTGTTTATATAACCACTATAGGTAACACTCTCATCGACAATGGGGGCTTTGATCTTACCCAGTGCCAGTCCGGCCATATCGTGCAGATGGTAAGCGAAGAGGCCGTAGCGATTGAAAACAAAGTAAGGCTGTAGTGATTCGGAGATGAGCGGCAGCACGAGAGCCAAGAATAAAATCGAAAACATCGCCAGCCACTGCGCTCTCCCGCTAGATTTTTCAACGGTCTCGCCAGCTCTCGAGAGCTTCCGCCTCAGGTATAATCCCACAGGAACAAGATCGATTATGAAGAGAAAACTCAGCGGATCCATCACATAGATTATGCTGCTCTTCACACCGCCTATGTGATGAACATGGGCCAGTTCCTTCACCGAGGGCAGGAATCCGAAGTACTGGAAGTAAAGAAAGTCTATGAAGAGCACACAGGATACTATACAGTAAAGCAGGAAGAACCTGCCTTTGAATAGAACCCGAAAAGTTATAAGCAGAAAGAAATACCAGACGATCGTTCCGATTATGTTGGAGAGCTTCAAGGTCTGAGCCGTATAGATGTAGAAAAAGAAAACCTTTATCAGACTCATTGAAGCAAGCAAAGAGACAGTATCGACTGCCCATTCATAAGTTTTTTTCAAGTGATTCACACCCGATCGATTTTTTCCAGCTTACCTATTGAGAAATTATACATACTCTATCGATTCATATCAACCCTTGAATCATAGATGGCATAGATTTGCAAGACACCAATTAACCATACGAAAGGTGTGTGAATTATGGTCGAACACGGCGCCACTGACGAAAAAGACCTCAGCTGTGGTGTTAAAAGAAACGATCTCTTCGAAATTCTGAAGAAAAACCGTGACAGGATACGTCAGTTGCACAATGTGGCTCTGCAACTTTCGAAGGCAGAGAACGAAGAGAGAATCTACGACTTGATAATCGAAGCCTCCAGAAAGATCCTTAAGTTCGATACGTATAGCCTCGATATAGTGGAAGGCGAGAATCTTGTAGTGAAAAGGATTTCCGAGTGTGTTACCGATAGCGACACCCAGGTTTACAGCAAACAGGACGGAATAGCCGGAAGAACTCTGAGAGAAGGTAAAACAATAGCCTTAGGAAGCCTAGCAGGTAATTGCGAAGCCAAACCTATTAGCAGCGACTATAAATCGGCTTTGAGCATCCCCGTTGGTATTTACGGAGTCTTCCAGACGGCTTCGAACGTTGAAGATGCCTACCGCGAAGAGGATATAGATCTCGCCGAACTGCTCATCGCACACGCTGCAGAAGCTATAAGTCGTGTCAGGGCGAGGAAAGAAATATTCAGGCTTACCTATCACGACTGCCTGACCGGTGCGCTCAGCAGATATGGACTCTCGGAATTCGCAATGATGGAAATCGAAAAGGCAAGGAAATGTGATTCCCCCCTATCGATGATCATGATAGACATCGACAATTTCAAGGCGATAAACGATTCGATGGGTCACGTGTACGGCGACTTCATACTCTCCTGGATTGTCAGAAAGATCAAAGAAGTCATACGCGGCAGCGACCTCATCATACGCTGGGGAGGGGACGAGTTCATACTGATGCTCGCAGGCTCCGACAGATCGAAGGCAAGTATGACTGCCGAGAGAATTCGCTCTCATATCAAGTCCGAATGTGAAAGAGAAAACGTCAAAGTTGCCGTAAGCATGGGTCTGACATGCTATCACGGAACGGGAGACGGCGTCGATCAGATGATATTCAGAGCAGACATCGCACTTTATGAAGCTAAAAGACAGGGCAAAGACTGCTTGAGAACCTTTTGAACCTCATAGTGAAGATACCACGGAGATAACTTCCGGCCTATCCGGGCTGGAAAGATCGACCACAAAGAACAGCTTTCCGGCCACCCATGAATCGGTAGTGGCTTTATCTTTTCTGTTCCAGTACGATTCGCGGTTCAGAGGTTTTACAGAAAACTCGACCGAAAAGGCGAATTCAAGATCGTCCTGATCCAGTATCTCCAGCTTTTCAACAACATAGCCGGTTATCCGTCTTTCACAGGGCACATCCCTGCCTTTGAATCCGTCGAAGTATTCGTGGACCAACCTATCGGCCGTCTCTCTGAGCCGTATCTCTCTGGACCAACCGCTCTTCTCAAGAGCCGGAAAGATGCTGTCACCGAAAAAAAGTACCAATCCAAGCAAAGCCGCCTGAGCAAGTATAAGAATGTACAACAATCTCTGGTTCTCCACAGCTCCACCCCCAACTTTTCCTTTCAAAGATCATTATACCCTTTCTCAAGCGACCTTCTAACCGGGGAAGTTGTTTCACCGACGATTGTAGAGTAGAATATGGAGAAACCCGTTTTTTTGGAGGACTACGTGAAAGACTTAACCAGTGGGAACGAAGGCAGTCTAATCGTTAAATTCGCGATCCCGATGCTTCTGGGAAACGTATTTCAGCAGCTTTACAACACGGTGGACTCGATAATAGTGGGAAATGTGGTGGGCAAAGAGGCACTAGCAGCCGTCGGAGCTTCCTTTCCGATCATGTTCCTCCTTCTTTCCCTGATAATGGGAATAACTATGGGAGCCACTATATTGATCTCGCAATACTTCGGGGCAAAAGACTATGAAAAACTTAAAAAGACTCTGGACACAACATATATATTTCTCTTTTTTGGATCGATAGCGATTTCCATTCTAGGAATCCTTCTCAGCGGACCCATTCTTAGATTGATGAACACCCCCCAGGATATAATAAGCCAGGCACAGACTTACCTGAACATCATTTTCGCGGGGATGCTGACGCTTTTCGGTTACAACGCCATAAGCGCCATACTCAGAGGTCTCGGAGATTCTAAAACGCCTCTCTATTTCATAATAATAGCCACTCTTCTCAACATAGTGCTCGATCTGGTTTTCGTTATGACCTTCGGTTGGGGCGTCGCCGGTGTTGCCTGGGCGACCGTGATCTCCCAGGGAGTCTCCTTTCTCTCGGGAATTCTCTACCTGAACAAAAACCACGATTTCCTCGGCATCAAATTCAAAGGAATGAGATTCGACGGTGAGATCTTCAAAAAGTCTCTTAGAATCGGCCTGCCCGCTGGAGTTCAACAAATGCTCTTCTCTCTGGGTATGATGGCTCTGCAATTTTTGGTGAATGGCTTCGGTACCGACACCGTGGCAGGCTTTATCGCCGCGACCAGGGTCGATACCTTCGCATCGATGCCGATATTCAGCTTCGGCGCGGCCATATCGGCCTTTGCGGGGCAGAATCTTGGCGCGGGAAAAATGGAGAGAGTCAGGCGCGGTCACCGGGTAACGCTAATGGTTTCGGTTAGCCTCGCCTTCATCACGGCGATCTTCATCTTCCTGCTCGGAGGATTCATGATACGAATGTTCAATTCAGATCCCGAGGTAGTGAGAATCGGCTCGAATTACCTCAAAATCGTTAGTGCTTTCTACGGGGTCGTGGCCTGGATGTTCATCACGACTGGCGTGATGAGGGGTGCGGGTGATACGTTTGTTCCGATGATCATCTCCATACTTTCGCTCTGGCTTATAAGAGTGCCTCTAGCTGCGATCTTCTCGGGATTCATGGGTGAAAGCGGCATCTGGTGGTCGATTCCAGTTGCGTGGAGCGTTGGATTGATCCTCACTTTGATCTACTACCGCACCGGGCGATGGAAGAGTAAAGTCGTGGTGAAGAACGTTCAGATGGATGAAAATTGACCGGAAATACACCAATACCGCATTCCCGGCCTTTTATCATCCATACGCTTCAACTGTACATATCACATCGAATACGGATAACTTCTTTGGCCGTCACGATTCCAGGATCGATTTAAGGACGTGTCTGGCCCAATTTCTACCGGCGTTTGCCGCGTACTCGATTCCCGAACCGACCGGATCGTAGAAATCAACCGTCCCCACTATCTTGTTATCTTTGAGCCTGTTGATCATCTCCTGAAAGACTATTCCCATGAGCCCTTCGTGTGTGCAGAAAAGCGCGACGTTCTTTCCATGCAACCGGGTGGAATTGAACAGACTCTCAAACGGCGGAGCGTAGCTCATCGCCCACACCGGAGTTCCGAAAAATATGAGGTCGTAATCTCCCAAATTATCCGGTGTCGCTTTCAAACGGGGAGTGGGATTCATTATGACACTTTCGCCCTCCCACATATACTTCACTCTCTTTCCACCGCTCTCCTCCAGCGGAACCAGCTCGAAGAGGTCGGCGCCGGTTTCGTCGGCGATCATCTCGGCTATGGTTTTTGTGCTGTCATCATAGGAATAATAAACGACGAGTACCTTCTTTTCATTGTTCGATTCCATTTATAAGACCTCCCAATGGCGATAAATATTATCCATATTTATTTTCGCACATCCCGTCCGCTTTTTCAAACAGAGTTCCGGAGTCTCAGGATTGATCAGCCCGTTTCATCGTGGTTCACACCACCAGTGCGAGAATTAAGAGCGGTTCGCCGTTGCTTGCGCGGAACGCTGCTCCATATTAATTAACACGCCTTTCGCCGCTCGAAAGAGCGAGATGAAAGGCGGGAGATCGTAAAAAAATCAGAAAATCGACCAGTAGCTGCTGCCATCGGGCTTGCGGGTTATGAAGCCGTATTCAATCAGGTATCTTCTCAACAGTACATAATCGTCGTAGTAGCCTTTCAAGATTTCGTTAACCTCTTTTTCCGAATAGATGCGGTTGCTGGTGAACTCCCCGGCGATCTTCATGAGAACTATCAGCTTGTCCTTTTCCTTCTTGGGAAACCTGATCAAGCTACCGTCTTCCCCGAAGAACTTTTTTATTTTTTCTTCCCTTTCCGCTTCGGTTATCACGTATCTGTCGTCGATCATGGTAGCACCTCTGTGAACATCGATTATCCTGTCTTCCTTCTTGATTTTCTCTTCCATCAACTCGAAAAGAACCAGGAAGATTTTCGCCTGTTTGGCCTTCTCTTTGAGGCGAAATCGATGATTTCTGACTGTTGAACGGTTGATGTTCATTCTCCTGGCTATCTCTCCGTCGTCCAGACCGCTGAAAAATCCTCCCATTAGCTCACATTGGAGTTCGGTCAGACCGGTGTACTTCCTCTCGATCGCCATCAAGGATTCGAAAACCGAACCGTGCACGGACTTTATGTGCTCTTCAACGGTCCTTTTCGCATCGAAGAAAACCCCGTTGACCGTGTAAACGACTCCTTCTTCGAAACTCATTCCACAGTAATGACAGACGTAATTCCTCTCGTCAAGGGAATAACCGCGTTTAAGATCTTCTATACTCGCCTTCCAGAAAAGTTCCGCAGATTCCATATCTACACCTCCATGGAACAATATACCACACCACGAAGAAATAATCAAACAAGAATCTATTTTGTTTGATTATATTCAACTAATTAGCTACATTGTTTGTTATAAAGTGGCATCTCTGTACACAGACGGGCCGTTGTTGCGTTTGGCGTTGCTGAGGTCCCGGTTGAAAAGATAATCGATCGCACGTTGTTGTTTGTGGCATTAAAAAAAGAACATCTGTCTTCAGACCGTTAAGACAAGCACTTTTCTGGTGAAAGTATGGTCGTACCCGCATTCGCGGTAGATCTTCATCGCCGTGGTCCTGTCGGAGGTTACGGAAAGGAGAGCCCTTCTGGCCTGTCTATTCTGCAAATATATGAGAGCTTCCGACATCAGCGCCCTTGCCACTCCCTTTCCCCTCCATTTGTTCACGACAAAAACCTCTTCGGTGTAGTATTCGCCGTCATTCGATGGATACACCATCAAACTCGCGACAAGGTTTTTCCTGTCATCGAAGACCGCTATAACGGCCCCGTGGGATTTCCAGTCCGGTCTCTGGAAGAAGTAATTCAAATACCTGTATTCCAGTGGAGAATCTGGAAAGCAGGACTGTTCGGCGCTCAGATATTTGAGGATCTCCGGTTCTTTCTTTGGCTTCCAGACTTTCACCAACAGGCCCTCGGGGAATTTCACAGGTATCACCGGAAGTTCGAGATCTCTTTCCATGTAATAGAAATCGACCCATGGAAGGAATCCCAGTCCTTCGAAGAACCTGTATCTTTCAATCTCGCTTTCGTGAAGCCTTACACAGATTCTCGTTCCGGCAGCCCTGAAGTAAGACTCCGTAGATTTACTTATCGGACGGATAGAACTTTGAAAAAGCTCTCCCATAACCTCGAGAGCTCTGTCGAAGAGGATGGTTTTTATATCTAGCCACACGTGATGATAGTATTTATTCGAGAAGTTCTGTCGCGAAAGGAATTTCGAAAAACCGACGACTTTTCCATCATCAAGTGCGAGAAGAATGTTTCTTCTCCCATTGAGGAGGGGGTTTTTGAGGTCTGAAACATCGAAGCTCTCGGCGAGCGGATACTTCTCCTCGTAGAGCTTTTCCACCGACATTATCTCGTCCTGTCTGTCTTTCGAATAGGGCAGTATCTCCATCGCTCCACCTCCCCCAAGAGTATATCAAAACTTCTTTATCGATTCAGGAACACCCCGCGTATTTATGCTAGCATTGTGAAAAGACTTACAGCGTCGGGGTTTGTGATGGAAAGCATTCTCATAGCTTTTGGTCTGGCAATGGACGCGTTCGCGGTATCGATATGTGTCGGTGTTTCTCTGGAGAAAATCACACCCGGACAGATCTTCAGGGTGTCCTTCCATTTCGGATTCTTCCAGTTCATGATGCCTTTACTCGGATGGCTTCTGAGCTCGAGGTTCGAAAAGTACATCGAGTCTTTCGATCACTGGATAGCCTTCGCACTCCTCTCTTTCATCGGAGGCAAGATGTTTCTCGAAGTCTTCAAGAAAGAAGAGGAAAGCCTGTGCATCGATAGAACCAGAGGAGTGCATCTTATAATGCTATCGATAGCCACTTCGATAGATGCGCTCGCGGTGGGGATAGCCTTCGCTTTTTTGAAGAAACCCATTCTGGAACCGGCCATTGTTATAGGCGTGGTAACGGCCTCTCTCTCCTTACTTGGCATAAAGGGAGGTCACAGGCTTGGCGAAAAATTCGGGAAGTCGATGCAGGCGATAGGCGGTCTGGTGCTGGTATCGATCGGAGCGAAGATCCTTATAGAGCACGTTTTCAGCCACTGAGGGGAACAGAGAGATTAAAAAGTCAAGATCTCATCGCTCTTCACACCTTTCAGGATCGGGAGTTCCGCTCTTTGTACAGTTCCATGACCTTGCTCTTGGTCCCGAATTCGCGGTAGAAGAGGAAGATCACGAACGCGTTTGCCCCGTAGAATACGGTGCTGAGAAGGAAGAGCTGGTTGTATCCGCTCACGTATGTACCGACAATGTACCCGAAGACCATTGCGGCGATCGCTCTGACCGTGTTGTTTAAAAAACCGTTCAGACCGGACACTGTGGACAGTTTCGAATTTGGAACGTAGGAATAGATTATGGAAGTCATTATAGGGTTGGTTATGTTCATGAACACGAACCTGAAGGCGTACAGCACGGTGAAGAGGACCGGCTGGCGCGCCACCACAAGAGAGAGCATAAGCGGAACTACCAGCAGCTGCATCGCAAGATTGAACCTCAAAGGTCCAAAACGCCTGCCCAGACGGTGAGACAGGATGGAACCGGCGGCCGTTCCAAATTGCGCGATCGAGAGGGCTATTCCAATACCTGTAGCCGACATGTTGAAGAGATCTTTGAAGATCAGATTCCCGAAATGTATGAAAAGCCCGGCACCGAAGCCCACCGTTGCCGTAGATACGAAGTAGTAAGTCAGAACCTTTTTTTCGTCACGCTCAAGGCCCGAGAAGTCGAAGAGCTCTTTGAATCTCGACTTTGTATCAATAACTCGCAACTGAATTATGGGAATTACGGCCAGAAAGTGCCCGAGCATCGAAATCAAAAGAGTCGACTGCAATCCGAAGAGATCTCCAAAAAAGCCCCCCACAAAATTACCAACAACACCGCTCGCCATATTTATGCCGAAGTTCAACCCGAAGATTTTCGCCCTGTTTTCCGTCTTCGTGACCCCGGTCATAGCGGCCATCACCACTGTGAAGGCCGTCACCGTGAAGCCACCTTTTATGAATGAAAGCAACACCACAATACCCGGGTCAACAACGTAAGCCAGGGCGATTCCAACAACCGGCACGACGACAGCCGAAAAGAGCAGTATCTTTCTCTTTCCGATCCTGTCGGCAATTACGGCCGCTATAAGACCTATTATGGCCGAACCCCACAGCTGGGCCGAAGTTATGTTGCCGATGGTGTTGTTGCAAAAACCCAGTTCTCTGAGATAAAGGTTATAAACTACCCGGTACATGGAGATGGTTATCGTTGAGATGAACGTGTAAATCAGGAGCAGAAAGATGTTTTTCCTCAAACCGCAACCTTCTTTTGTTTGATATGCTGACAATATACTACCACTTCGAGCAGTAACTTTGAAGTACCGACTGAGCCTTAGAGCGTTCAACATGATATGATACTTTTCAAAGAACGTCTATTCCGGGAGGGTTATAGATTGACGCAGTCGAAGCTACGGAGAATCGGGTCGGAGGTTTTGAAACCCTTAAAGAAAGTTGTCGAGAAGGCCGTTGCTTTCAGCGTGGCGCTACCCTGGATGATACTGATTCTCTTCGCGGTGCTCACGGTCTTCTTTGGAATGAAGACAACTTCTCTGAAGTTTGAAACGAACATAGACAATCTAGCCACGAAATCGGCTAGCGAAATAAAAGAGATAGAGCTGGCGGCGAGAGACTTCTCGATTTGGGAACCGCTCTATCTGGTTCTCGTTGGTGATACGAGAAAACTGGAAACCTGGCAGAAGATAGCGCAAACCACGGCGAACCTGCGGAAGGTAGAAAATGTATCGCGCGCTTTGAGTCCTCTAGATTCGACATACATAACACTTCAAGGTTTCAGCATCGGGAACATACCAGTAGCCTCCGCAGTTCCTTCAAGCGAAGGAGAACTCAAAATATTTTTTGATAATCTCTCCAGGAGTTTTGACAGTCGCTTCTCCGTCAGCTCTTCTGGGGATGCGGTCGTTGTGAGGCTGTACATTAGGGGCGGTCTGGGAAGCCGTGGGAAGAAAGCCATTGACGGAATACAGAAGATACTGCAAGATGAATGGGGCGACGGAGGTTACTATCTCACAGGAGAACTCTTTTTGGGTTATTCGGTCGATAAAACGGTTGTTGCAGATGTGATGATTCTCTTCCCGCTGGCCATAGCCGTTGTCTTTATGGTCACTATACTGAGCTTCAGAAGTGTCTCAGGAGTGCTGGCTCCAACCCTCACTGTGCTTTCCACTGTCGTGGTGACTCTGGGCTTCATGGCTATGCTCGGTAAACCCCTCACGATAATCAGCGCCATCCTGCCCGTTCTGCTGATAGCAATGAGCAGCGCCGACAGTATACATATTTTCAGTAGATACCGCGAGGAAATCTCGCGTGGTAGTCAGAAAAGACAGGCGATCACACAATCGATGAGCTCCATGGTGCTGCCGGTAGTTATGACCTCGCTGACGACCGCTGCCGGTTTTGGCTCACTCATATTCTCTTCCATCATTCCGATGAAAGAACTTGGCTACTTCAGCGTTTTCGGAATTATCTACGCTATGTTGTTTTCATTACTGGCCGTCCCCGCCGTACTTTCTTCGCTTCCCGCACCGAGGGTTGATATAGCCGCGTCTAGAAACGTAGAAGAGCCTTTCATGGATAAGTTGCTATACAGATTTTCCGTGGCGGTGGCTAAGAAGAGGCGGATCGTGTTGCTGATTTCGATAGCCGTTGCTCTGGTCTGTATAGTCGGTATCACAAACGTACAGTTCGAATCGAATTTGTCAAGATACTTCAGAAAGGGGAGCGCCGTATCCAGGGGCGTAACCACCTTTGAAGATAGATTCGGCGGATCCTCCCTTCTCATAATCGCCGTCGATTCTGGGAGAGAAGGAGGGGTAATGACTGTGGATTTCATAAGGGCGCTCGGCGAGATGGAAAAGGTGCTGGACGGTTTTGATATACTGTCTAGAACGTCTTCTTTCCACAGCCTGGTGGGCTCGATCTACCCGGGAGAACTGAACCAGGGGCAGATAACGCTTATAAAATCGGGCGTCGGAAGCTCGGGGGTGCAGGGGTACGTCAGCAAGGATTCCTCGAAAGCCGCCATACACACGTATATCAGAAATACAAGTACGCGGGAGATATCCAGAACACTTGTCCGGGTCGAAAGAGAACTGCTAAAGGTTTTACCAGCTGGCGCCACGCTCACACTCACGGGTACACCACGCGTCATCCAGCTACACATGGAGAGCTTCGCCCAGAGCCAGGCGGTCAGCCTTCTGTTCTCGGCGATTATAGTCTGGTTCATCGTATCTCTTATGTTCCTGTCGATTTTCATAGGTTCTCTCGCCATGCTACCACTACTTTTCACGATAGTTTTCAGTCTGGGAATTATGGGATTGACGGGAACACCTCTCGATGCGGCAACCGTTCTGGTGGCAAGCATATCCGTCGGAGTCGGGATAGATTACTCGATACATTTCATAGAAAGGGTAAAGTACGAACTCAAGTCTGGCAACTCACTGGAAAAGGCCAGCAACAAAGCTTCCCGCACGGCTGGACGCGCAATACTCATAAATGCCATAACTCTCATTTCGGGCTTTTCGATACTCGCCTTCTCCAACTTTCTCACAGTATCGGCATTTGGAATACTGATGACCTTCACGATGGCCGCCAGTTCCGTGGCGGCTCTGGTGATCATACCTGCCATACTGAACTCGCGAAGGCTCGGCGATAGGATATTGAAAGTCTTTTTAAGGGCAGACGTTAAAGAGTCGAGACAGTAGAAATGACGTTCCCAAAGCACCTACCAGGTTTGAATTCCGACCAGTCCCAGGCTACCGAGTCCGCTGGAAACGAGATCCTCGACGTACGCGTCGGCCACCGCCACGAAAGAATCCAGGCCGGTCGCCTGTCCCTGCTCATCGAAAGTATAGGCCGTTATTGAACCTAGTATGAACAGCTGGGGAGTATGACCGTTTCCAGTAATGAGATTTTGAATATCCGGAAATTGTACATCTCCTCCGCTCCCGGAATCCTTCCAGACGAAAAAGGTTCCCGTGAGTGATTTGTTGCCGTGAGTTGAGTTCCCATGAATGTACTGCATGATCATATCTCCGCCGACCGAGGCAAGGGTCAGAGAGGATGTCCGTAATTTGGTGAGCATATTGCTTATTATGTCTTGCGATACTTCTTTGGTCTTGTTGCCCACAGGAGAGTTGCCGTCGCCGTTGTTCACAAAATCGTACAGATAATCGTACACGATGTTGGTGTTTATAGTTATATCCCCGTAAACCGAAATGTTGTAATGACCGCAGACCTTGCTGATACCGTGTGGATCGTTCCCGAAGACAGTATCGCCCATTATCTTGACGTTCGCCGTGGTGCTTCTCACAAGCGACACAGGTATGTGGAGGAAGTTCCCGGAATCGCCGTAGTATATCTTCAGACCGCTGTCATCGAAGAAAGCTCTGAAGAGGGGAGAGACGGCCCCTGTGGGGGGCGATATTATTATCAGCTCGCTTTCATTCACCGACGAGAGCGTATGATTTGAACTGAGAAGGTAATCGGTGCCCCCAGCGGGCAGAGAGTTGAGGTAATCGTTCTTCCACTGATTGTAGGAGGGATCTGGTGAATCGGAAAAGTACGTGTACCAGCCCGGATAGCTTGCGATTATCTCAGCCTGAGTCATCAGGTCGGAAGCTACGCTTTTCGAGGTTACTCCCCCGGTTATTATCTCCCCGGGTGTGCTGGAGGCGGTCATATCGAGGATTACGCCCCCGAGAATTATCGCTCCTCCGTATATCAGATCGCCCGTTACCTTCGGGTTCCCTTTTCCACCGGAGACGTTCATAAGTGTGAGCACTCTGTCCATTCCGGCCATTCTCACCGCCGGAAGGAGTATCCCGCCCCTGAGTTTCGAAACGAGGCCGAGGGCGTAGGTTCTGTAATCTCCAATCTGCGCAGAAGTCACAACGGTGTAGCGTTCCCCGACTTTGTAGACATGGGCGGAAAGAGTGTATTCGCCGCCCCCTAGGCCGGGATCGTCGATGAAGGACTGAAGTTCGTCGGTGAAGTCAAATCCGCCCGTACTTGAATCTATATCGCTGAGGAAACTGGCCCAGTAGAACTTTTCGACACCGCCTTTTGTGGATAAGAAGGCTTTGAATTCATCTATGCCGTCCCAGGATTCGTCACCGTTCAAGGCTTCTTCCACATCGGACTGGATGATGAGGTGAGACACGATCTCAACGGCATTAGTGGCAACATTCTGCATTTTCGACGATGTCTTGAAGGACTTCATCTTTTCGGTGTTCCGGCCGAGCTGACTGCTGGCCGCAAGCAAGATGAATGTGCAGAAGGTCAGCAGAATCAACGTCATCGGTAAGGCAAAGGCACTCTTTCTAGCGTAGCGAAACCACGACATGATAAACCTCCTCCCTTTCGCTCATCTCATCCACAAGAGTGTAGTTTATCGTATAGAGATCCTCACTGTCTGTAGTGCGGTGAAACGTTATGGTTGAGACCTCCGTGTCTCTGAAGCCCGAAGTCTCTATATAGGTGTCGTTCAAAATAATCATCAGATCATTCATCCTCCCGGCGATTTCTTGAGCGTTCGAGGCGTCTTTCAAAACGCTGTCCTGCCTTATGAAACTGCCCACAAGACTGGCCACTGCCTCTATTTCCGAGGCTCTGGTAGTTTCTTGCGACATTCTCTTGTGAGATATGACCAGCGCGATTCCCAGCGTCAAAAAGCCCGCGAGTATCGCCAGAGCCACAAGAGTCTCGGCGAAAGTGAACCCTCTCTTAATAGAACCTCACCGCCCCCTGAGCCCTCCTGCGCAATATTGGTACCCCCGATGGCGAGTAGTACGTGAATGTTGCATCGTACTTCAGATAGTTCTCGATCGGTTCAACGCTGAAATTATCTACGAAGCTCGCAAGGATGCTGGTCGATGTTCCGCCGTTTTCATCAGTGTCGAATATATGCACGATCTGCTTTTGCGAAGAGATATAGGTTATCGTGGAAAGGGCCGTCTCCCATCCCAACACATTTTTTTCGGGAATGCTGTGGCTAAGAACTATGGCCTGTTTTGCACCTTCGACACCGTCGCTTACATTCGGCACACCGGCCAGCAGTGTCCACTGTCTGGAAACTATCGAACGGATCGACGTGTGCAACTTCGTTATTTCCTCATCCAGGGAGAGTGAGGCGTTCACTTTACCGGACATCTTCAGAGATAGCGAAGCGATCATACTGACGGTCGCAAGAACAATTGTTGAAACAGCAAGCGCAGCCAGTATTTCTGCCAGCGACATTCCAGGTTGTAGATTTCTGATTTCTGTTTTTGGCCTTTTCATGAATAACATCACCCGGATACAGATAGAAATAGTAATACAAACATTTAAGTCTATTGAATGATATCATTTATTGAGTTACAAATCAAGAAAAACATAACCATTTCACCCTCCTCCACCCACACGTGATAAACTTTTTAGTAGTTGTTAAAGATTACAGAGGTGAAGAAATGCCGGAAATAAATTCCTTCGGTGAAAATCTTAAAAGAAACATGTCCAGAGTGATAGTGGGCAAGGGCGAGATAATAGAAAGGGCGCTGGCCATTCTTCTGAGTGGCGGCCATGTTCTCATAAACGATGTTCCAGGTGTTGGAAAAACGGTTTTTGCCAGAAGCCTGGCAATTTCCCTGGGGCTGGATTTCAGGAGAATACAGTGTACACCCGACCTTCTCCCCAGTGATGTGACGGGTCTTAACGTGCTGGATATCAAAAACAACGAGTTCATCTTCAAGAAGGGACCGGTCTTCACGGAGGTACTACTGGTAGACGAGATAAATAGAACCACCCCGAGAACCCAATCGGCTCTTCTGGAAGCCATGGGCGAGAGACAGGTCACAATCGACGGGAAGACCTTCCCTATGTCAAGGCCATTCTTTGTAATAGCAACCCAGAATCCTGTAGAGTTCGAAGGGACCTTTCCACTCCCCGAAGCTCAGCTTGACAGGTTCTCCGTTTCGCTCTCGATGGGATATCCCGGTGAAGAATACGAAGTAGCGCTTCTGAAAGGTATGTTGCTCGAGCATCCTCTGGAAAACCTCAAGACCGTCTCCAGCAGAGACGAGCTGCTGAAGGCGATGAAAAGAGTGAAGGAAATAAAGGTAGAGAGATCGGTACTGGAGTACGTGGTTGCGATAGTATCTAAAACCAGAATTCACAGGGACCTATCGCTCGGGTCCAGTCCCAGGGGTTCGATAGCCATCGTCGATGCGGCCAGGGCGCTGGCGGGACTCAGGGGAAGAGAGTTCGTTATCCCGGACGATATAAAGGAGATAGCTCCGGAGGCACTATCCCACAGGATAATGCTCAGACCTGAGGCCCGCCTGATGAGACGAACGGCCAGAGACATCGTAGAGGAAATCCTGAAGACCGTTCCAGTTCCGCTTCAAAATGAGAGAACTAAGGCTTGAAAGTTTATCTTCCAGGAAGAGACGGCTCTTCACAGTCTCGACGGCGGTCTTCGTTTGGGTTATTCTGTCGGTGGATACCTTCTCTTTGATGATCGGGTCATTGGTTGCCCTTCTCTGGATTCACTACTTTTTCGTGGCATTATCGATCAAAAGACTTAATATAACCCGCACAATTGACAGAGAAAGACTTTTCCCCGGAGAGTATCTCACCTTGAAATACTCGATCTCCGCCACTCCGCTGATGCAACTCGAACTTATCGCGATGCCCACGTTGAGGGGCAGGTACGATTTTGCCAGCACAAGGGGCGAGAGGGTGATCGTCAGAAGCGATCGCACCGTGAGTTTTCAATATACGGTGAGTTTCAGAAAGCGCGGCGAGAAGGACCTTTCCAAACTCGAAATCCTTTACAGGGACCCCATGAAGCTCTTCGCCATTAAGGCTACTTACTCTCTGGAAGAGAAGATTATGATTCTTCCGCGTATAATCGACCCGGGCAGTTTCCCGCTAAGGTTACGCGAATTGCTTCCGGGAAGGGAGAGCGATTTCAAGTTGATGGAGGATTTGACCGATTTCCGTGGGATCAGGGAGTACGACAGGGAACCACTCAACAGAATTCACTGGAAAGCCTCTGCGAGAATGGGCAGTCTTTATTCGAAAGAGTTCGGCTACACGGCAGTCAGCAAGACCTTTCTCTATCTGGATCTAAACCTTTCCGACGAAGTCTTTGCACGCGATGTGTGGGAGAGGATCAGAGTAGATTACGAGGAGACGGCCATCGAGGTCGCCGGCTCTTTGATCAGAAAGATTATAGCCGATTCCGGCCGACTGACGCTCGTTACGGTGGGAGAGAAAGTGAGTTACATGGACGACACCGGCAGGGACTGGATAGATTTTTTCGAAGCCCTTTCGGCGGTTCACGGCTGTGAAAAAGGGCCGTCGCTTTCGGAATGTATGTCGCGCGATATGGGCCGCTACGATCCCGCTACGACGGTAGTGGTCCTCTCTCTGTACCTCGGGGAGAGCATACTCCCCGATCTCGTAAAGGCCAGAGGCCGTGCCAATCGCGTCGTGGTGCTTCTCATGCCTTTCGGTTTGAGAAAGTCCGGCCAACTGCCGGGAAAGTCTTATCAGATGCTTCCCAGGGCGATGGAAGAGTTGAAAAGGAGGAGTTCTCTGCTCGAGGAGGAGCAGATAATCGTGCGGGTGGTGGAGGAAAACCGGTCTCTGGCGGAGACCTTCGGGGAGGCTGGTACGCATAGATAAGACTGGCAGGATTTCGGCGTTCGTTGTCGCCTCTGTGGCGGTCTTGGCGTTGATGCAGCCCGGCGGGCTGTTGATCGCAATTATCGGTGGATCGATAGTCGGCCTTCTTTTCGCCTACGGAAGGAACAGAGCCGGCTGTAGTGTGTATTTTCTACTACCGATAACTCTTTTTGCACTCATAATACTCCTGAGCGGAACCCTCCGTGTCGATGCTATACATACCTTATCCACAGTCGCGATGATAGCCGGTATAATTCTGGCTATGGATTGGCGCCCTTATCCGGCCCTGACGGGCCTGTTGATCCTGGGGGTCGCCTTTTCTATCAGCCCGATCCCGCCGGAAATCGCGGCTCCGGTCTTTCTGCTCCTTATCTGCTACAGATTGTTCACGATACCCGGCTTTTCCAGGCTGTTGCTTGTCTCGGTTCTGGTGCTGTCGGTGCTTGTCCTGATCGTCTCGAGAGAACCGGTCGGCGGGCTTATGAGGAATTTGGAAAGCGAGGAGCATCCCGAAGAAACCACTTCCACTCAGGAGCAAAAAAATCTTGAGTGGCTTCAGTACGGCCAGACAACGGCCGAACCAGAGAGTCCGGGGAGAGACATGCTTCGCGCTCCCCGTATTGTTGACGAAGCTCCACCGGAAGCGGGAGTTATAGAATCGATAATCATATCGGTGTTCTATACCCTTTCGTTAGTGCTAGTGGCTTCGATAGCGTGGAAGACGTTCCAGATAACGCGTGGATTTGCTAAGCTGATACCGCCTTTTCTCATATTGATCTCTCTTTTGATCTTCATGATAGGGGGATTCATGTATCTAAGATCGCTTCCCCTGGCAGATAACATCGAGTTTTTGTCGAGCGGAGACACTCTGTCTCCGGCTCCGTCTTCAAACGTCGTAGAGGTTGAAAGCTCCGCGAGTGTCGATACAGCTCCTGAAGAGTCCGCGTTGGCCGGGATCCTGTTCGAAACTCTGAGGTGGTCTTCATTCGCCGCAATCGCCCTTCTTTCGATCGCCCTCGCACTCGCGATAGTTTTCGTAACTGCGGGCAGCGATGAAGGCCGAAAGCGCGGTGGCGATCATGAAAAAACCCTTAAAGGACCTCAAGACAGTCAAAAACTACCGGACCGCCAAGTGCCGCCTCTCAAATACGACAGAAAATTCATCCTTGACGGCTACAGATGGCTGCGGATGAACTTTTTCAAAGATTACGTCCAGCTCACACCCTACGAACTGCTCGAGGAGATCGATCAGGAAAAGCGAGGAGCGTTCCTGGAGGCTACATCGATCTATGTACCGGTCAAATACGGACAGATCGATCCCTCCAGGGAAGAGTGTGTGAAGTTCCACTCGCTTCTGGTGGAACTTTTCCAGACGAGAGAAGCGGGAAGCTCGACCAAAAAAGCGTAACGAAGCATCCGGAGAAGGGAACTGGTAGTTTGGGAAAGGGAATGACAAAAATATTCTTTTTATTTCGGACCGGGTACTTGTAATTTATTGAATTAAGTGTGTTATAATCAATCTGTCCAGAAGGACACTATCGCTTTGCAAGTGGTGCAAGGTAATTTTAAGGAGGAACACTTAAGTATGACAGGAACTGTGAAATGGTTCAATGGAACAAAGGGGTACGGCTTTATTACTAAGGACGAAGGTGGGGATGTCTTCGTTCATTTCTCCGCAATCGAAATGGATGGCTTCAAGACTCTTGACGAAGGTCAGAGAGTAGAGTTCGAAGTTGAGGACGGCCCAAAGGGTCCTCAGGCAGCAAAAGTTAGAATTGCGAAGTAATCGAATGTCTATATAAGCAATCCCATCGCCCGCTTGACAGCGGGCGATTTTTTTCTTCTGACACTCCACCGGCCCTCCCGGAGCACTCTAAAAAGCCAAAACCACTATATACAGTGCGCTGTACTCCAATCTCTGTTGTGCTAACATATTCATGAAGCGGTGTCATGACAGGAGGAGAACATGGAGACCAAGATTCTGAACGTAATCGATGGACCGACACTTTTCAACGCATTTTTCTCTGGCGCCAGAGCCGTTATTAAGGAGCAGGGTTACCTCAACAAAATAAATGTCTTTCCGGTTCCTGACGGGGACACGGGAACCAATCTGGCATCTACGATGAGATCAATAATAGAGTTAACGGCCGTCTCTCAATCCGTCGGTAAGACTTCCAGATCGATCGCCGATGCTGCTCTCATGGGTGCCAGAGGCAATTCCGGAGCGATCTTCGCCCAGTACATACACGGGCTTAGCAACGCGATCGGCAACAAAGAGAGCCTCGACAGCGGAAGTTTCGCCAAAGCCGTTCAGGAGGCTGTCCCTTACGCTTACGATGCAATGTCCACACCGGTAGAGGGAACGATGCTCACAGTTATGAAGGACTGGGCAGAAGCGTTGAACTCGGCTGGAAACTCCGAAAACTCCTTTCTCGAAATGATAACCAGATCCAACGAAGTCGCGAAGAAATCTCTGGAAGAAACGCCCGAAAAGCTAGATGTATTGAAAAAGGCCGGTGTCGTAGATGCCGGGGCCAGGGGTTTCGTGGCCTTCGTGGAGGGAATAAAGATATTCCTGAGCGGCAAGACTATGGAGATGGAAGACGAGGTCATTCCCGATATCGAGCTGCGCAACCACGTCCATGTCGATGAGACCAACATACAGTTCAGGTACTGCACCGAAGCGATAATAGAGGGAACGGGAATCGACCACGCCTCTCTGAAGAGAGATGCGAGTTCTTTCGGAGATTCCGTCGTAGTGGTTGGCTCCGACAAACGCACGAGGGTTCACATCCACACCAACGAGCCGGCCGATCTCTTTTACAGGCTCGGAAAATACGGCAGCATCACGCAGCAGAAAGTTGACGACATGGAGATGCAGTACAGAGTCAGCCAGAAGCGAAAATACCCCATCGCACTCGTCACCGACTCGGTGTGCGATCTGCCGAGAGAGATCATAGATTATTATCAGATCCACGTTGTGCCGCTGTTTCTGAATTTCGGGGAAAGTCATTATCTGGACAAGATAACCATCAAGCCCGACCAGTTCTATACGATGCTTGACAGCACCGAGACCTATCCGGTTTCGGCCCAGCCGGGGATGAATTCCTTCCAGAATCTCTACCACTTTCTGGCGACACATTACGATTCAGTCATCGCCATCCATGTTTCCGATAAACTGAGCGGTACCTGGAATTCAAGTCTGAAAGCGGCAGAAAGACTTAAAGGAAAGAAAATCAGCGTAATAAATTCCAGGCACGTCTCCGGCTCCTTCGGATTGCTCGTCCTGAGGGCCGCCCAGCTCATAGAAAAAGGAATGGACCACGATGAAATTGTCGCAGCCATCGAATCGCTCACAAAGAACTCAAGGATCTTCGTGAGTGTGAACACTTTGAAATACATGGTCAAGGGTGGAAGAGTCAGCCCGACGAAGGGCCTGCTGGCCAAAATTATGAACCTAAAGCCGATTGTATCGGTGGATGAAGAGGGCAACTCGAAACTTTACGGGAAGGCCTTCAGCAGGCTCGGAAACATGAAGAAGATACTGGGTTTCATCGGTGAACTGAACAGAAAGTGCAGAGTCGAGAATTACAACATAACGCATGCCCGCGCACCGAAGCAGGCCAGGGCTTTTGAGCAGAGTCTCACGAAGCTGCTGGGGAAAAAGCCGGAATTCATAATGGAAGTCTCCCCGGTCGTCGGAATAAGCGCCGGGGTCGGCGCGGTGAGCGTTTCGGTGTTGTGCGAGAGAAACACCTGGTCGGAAGAGATAAAAGTACGCTGAGGAGTCTGTATGATCGAAGTCGTTCTGTTTAACGCTCTTGTGGTACTTGCTTATATGAGTATCTTCTTCCTGATCGCCTCGGCAGTGAAGGATAATTCGATTGTCGATGTCGCCTGGGGAACGGGGTTTGTGTTGATCGCCTATTTCACCCTTCTCTTCTTTGGTGAGTTCAACCTCAGACAGTTTCTGGTAACGATTGCTGTAACTCTCTGGGGGTTGAGACTGGCAGTCCACATTTTCAGGCGAAACAAAGGCAGGGGTGAAGATTTCAGGTACGCGGCGATGAGGGAGAAGTGGGGGAGATATGTCTTGATCCGCTCCTTCCTGCAGATATATGTCCTTCAGGGCTTTTTCATGCTCGTTGTGGCGTATCCGGTTATGCTTGTGAACAGCACGCCCGGCCCATCCTTCAGCTGGCTGGACTTTCTGGGCCTGTCGATCTGGATCGCCGGTTTCCTCTTCGAAGCCGTTGCCGACAGTCAGCTGAGAGAGTTCGTGAAGACCAAAAGACCCGGCGAGATAATGAAGAGCGGCCTCTGGAGATATTCCCGGCACCCCAACTACTTCGGTGAAGCCGTTCAATGGTGGGGGATTTTTATCGTTGCACTCTCACTGGATGGCGGATGGTGGACCATCGTTAGTCCGATTCTAATAACCTTTCTCTTGAGATTCGTTTCGGGCGTCCCTTACCTCGAAAAGAAGTACCGACAGTACCAGCAATTCAGGGAATACATGAAAGAAACCAACGCCTTCATTCCATGGTTCCCGAAAAAGTAGAGGGTGAAATCAGATGGAACTTATATACTCTGCGGTCTTCGCGTATATGATCGGTTCCATACCCACGGCCTACCTGATCGGGAGAGTTTTTTTCGGGTTCGATATCAGAAATAGGGGAACGGGTAACATGGGCGCGTCAAACATGGTTTCTGTGATGGGCTGGAAGATAGGAATTCTGACCGGAGCGATAGATTTCATGAAGGGTATGGGAACTATACTAATAATAAAAGGGTTAGACCCGCACTGGACTTACCAGATGCTCTTCGTAGCCGCAACCTTCGCGACTATCGGACACATGTACCCGGTTTTCTTAGGATTCAAAGGCGGTAAGGGAACGGCCACGCTCGCCGGAGGGTTGATAGGCCTAGATTACCAGGTGGCCTTGATCTGCATGACCATACTGCTGGTGTTTATAGCCACAACTGATTACTCGGCTCCCGGAGTGATAGCCGTATCTTCGGTTATGATTTTTCTTTTCAGGATATTCGGTTACCGCTGGGGAATTTCGTTGATGCTTCTTCCTATTGCATTGATAATGATCGCCAGGAATCTAGAGAACCTTCACAGGATATCCAGCGGAAAAGAGACCGGTCTGAAAGCCTACATTAGAAAGAAGAAAAAAGAAAGGAGCCCCACCGAAGGGGCTCAAGGGTGATTCTCTTTCATATACCCAGGTAAACCTTTCGAACCTCTTCACTTTCGAGGAGCTTTTTTGCATCCCCTTGCAGTGTCACGCATCCGGTTTCCAGAACATAAGCGTACCGGGATATTTCGAGAGCCTTTGCGGCGTTCTGCTCCACCAGCAGTATCGTGACACCTTTGTTGTTGAGAGACTGTATCGCTTTGAAGACCTCTTCCACCACGATCGGAGCCAGTCCGAGCGAGGGTTCATCCATCATTATGAGATCGGGATTGGCCATCAGGCTTCTGCCTATGGCGAGCATCTGTTGTTCACCGCCAGAGAGAGTCCCACCAGGCTGTTTCAACCTCTCCTTCAATCTGGGAAAGAGTGTAAAGACCGTCTGAAAGTTCTCCTGAACCTCTTCCCTGTTCTTTCTGTTGTAGGCACCCATCATCATGTTCTCCCGCACAGTCAAATTCGGGAAGATTCTCCGGCCTTCCGGTACGAGCGATATACCTAGCTGACTGGTTCTGGCCGCGCCCAGACGGGTTATGTCTCTGTCCCTGAAAGTGATCTTCCCTCCAGAAGGTCTGGTCAATCCGCTTATAGCTCCGAGAGTTGTACTCTTTCCGGCGCCGTTCGAACCTATGATGGTCACGATACTACCTTTCCGCACCGAGATGGAGATCCCCTTCACGGCCTTTATCGAGCCGTAACTGACCTGGAGATTTTCTATTTTCAGGATTTCATCTTCCAATTGTGACCCACTCCTTCCCCAGGTAAGCCTCTATGACCTTTCTATCCTTTTGAACGTACGCCGGGTCACCCTCGCTTATAGTTCTTCCGTAATCCAGCACCATTATTCTTTCACAAAGCCCCATCACCAGTTTCATGTCGTGCTCTATGAGAAGAACGGTCAGGTTGAAATCGTTCCTTATTTTTCGTATCGTGTGGACCAGCTGGGCAGTCTCGGAGGCGTTCATCCCGGCCGCTGGCTCGTCCAGAAGGAGAAGTGACGCCCCGGTAGCCATGGCCCTGGCGATTTCTAGAAGTCTCTGTGCGCCGTAGGAAAGCGAGCCCGACTTATCGTTCGCCAGTCCTTCAATACCCAGTACCTTCAAAAGATTCAGGGCCTTTTCCTTCATTTCCCTCTCTTTGACTGAGTAGCCGATCCTGGTGACGCTTTTTATGAACCATCTTGCAGCCTGTCCGCCGCTGGATATACTGTGATGCTGGGCGACCATAACGTTCTCAAGAACCGTCAGATCCTGAAAGAGGCGTATATTTTGAAAAGTCCTTGCTATACCCATCCTGGTTATTCTGTCGGGTATGAGCCCGGTGATCTCCTTTTCCCTGAAATATATCTTCCCCCTGGTCGGTTTGTAATGGCCCGTTATCATGTTGAAAACCGTCGTCTTGCCGGCCCCGTTCGGTCCTATCAGGCCGAACAATTCGCCCTCGTTGATCTCGAGGCTCACGTCGCCTACGGCCGTTAAACCGCCGAACTGCATGGTGATACCCTCTAGCAACAGAACTCTCATTTTCTATCCCTCCTTTTGAAGAGGGAAGCGAGACCGTCCCAGGAGAACTCACGTCTTCCCATGATCCCCCTGGGCCAGAAAATCATTATAACGACGAAAAGACTGGAAAAAACGAGCATTCTAAGACCGGTTATTCCCATTATCTTGAAGCCGAGAATGTTCATCGGACCTTCCAGAAACCTCAGCCACTCGCTCAGAAAAGCGAAAAGGGCACCGCCTATGATTGCTCCGGTGATACTCCCCAGGCCGCCGAGAACTATCATGATCAACACGTTGAACGTAAGCATAATACCTATCGTGTTCGTTCTGGGATCTATCGTACTCAACCAGTGAGCGTAGAGAGAGCCCGATATGCCCGCAAAGAAACCGCCCACAACGAAGGCCATGAGCTGGTGTTTGAAGACGTTTATACCCATAGCCTGGGCCGCCACCCTGTCCTCGCGTATCGCCCTCAAAGCCCTGCCGAAAGAGCTGTATGATAGGCTTGTCACGCAGGCCACCGTTACCAGCAGCCATCCCCAAGACGCCCAGATGTTGGAGTGGTCGGGAAGGGCTTTCAATCCAAGAGCACCGTTGGTGAGCGAATTCAAGTTCAGCGCGAAAATCCTTATGATTTCGGCGAAACCCAGAGTCGCGATAGCGAAGTAATCGCCGGTCAGGCGAAGCGAAGGCCAGCCTATGGCAAGCGCAAAGATCGCCGCGACTACTCCACCGATAAGGGTTGCCCAGAAGAAGGGAAGTTGAATCGAGTTGAAAGGCCAGATCAGTTTCTCTATGAGAAAGGTTATCTCTTTCTGTTGAGGAGATAAAGTCAGCAGAGCCGACGTGTAGGCTCCGACCGCTATAAACCCGGCATGCCCGAGCGAGAAAACACCGGAGATACCGTTAACCAGAGTCAGGCTGACTGCCATTATCCCGTAAATACCTATGAGCGTGATTATCCTCGAATAATAGCTGCTCATGAACTCCTGAGAGAGATACAGAACAATAATCAGACAGATAATTGCTACGGCAGTGAAAACAATCCTCTTCTTTACGGTCATCTCATCACACCTTTACTAGCTCTGGTTTTCCGAGGAGACCGGAAGGTTTGACCGAGAGGATTATTATGAGTATGAAAAATGCGAATGCGTCTCTGTACCCGGCCGCTCCGGGGAAGAGGCCAACCATCATAACCTCGGTTATACCGAGTATCAGGCCACCCATAACCGCGCCCGGCACGGAACCTATACCGCCGAAAACAGCGGCAACGAAGGCCTTCATGCCCGGTATGAAGCCCATGTACGGCCATACCTGGGGATATCTAACCGCCCAGAGTATGCCACCTACGCCTGCCAGCGCCGAACCGAGAGCGAAAGTCATGCCTATGATTCTGTCGACGTTGACTCCCATCAGCGATGTTGTCGGTATATCGACCGAGACCGACCTCATGGCCATTCCGATTTTCGTTTTGTAGATGAACCACCATAGAAATACTATGGCGACCGCAGTTACAATTAGTGTGACAACGGAGATTATGGGAAACCTTATACCGCCCAAGATTACCTCCTGGCCGTACTTCACTTCCATGTGACCTCCGAGAATTATCATTTCGTTCAGGAACTGCGGGAAGATGGTTCTGAAGGACCTGGGAATACCGGAAAATATAACGACTGCCAGACTCTCCAGAAAGAAGGAAACACCGATTGCGGTAATCAAAGCCGATATTCTCGGCGCCTTCCTTATGGGCTTGTACGCAATTCTGTCAACACCAAATCCCAGCACGGCCGCACTGGCTATCGCAAAAATTGCGGCAAAATACCAGGGCAACTGTGTGAGCGTTACAAAGAAAAAAGTGAAGTACGCGGCCATCATAAAGATGTCACCGTGAGCGAAGTTGATGAGTCTCAAAATACCATAGACCATAGTATAACCGATCGCTATCAGCGCATAAAGTGAACCGAGACTGAGACCATTAACGAAATTTTGAAGAAGGGTCTTTGGATCCAAATCTACACCTCCGGCTGCGTTCTGTCCGAGTGAAGAAGGCGAAGGGAAAGGGGGACCGTGCGGTCCCCCGATTCCATTACGGATTTATAGTCGTATCGTACACGAACTTACCGTTCTCTATCTTCACGATCGCTACGGACTTTATGGCATCACCGGACTCGTTGATGGTGATGATACCGGTTACGGCCGGAAAGTCTTTGGTCTGGCGCACGGCCTGGGCGATCGCTTCGCGATCGGTGCTTCCTGCACGTTCGATGGCATCTCTTATCACCAGGTAAGTATCGAAGCCCAGCGCGGTGAACGTTCCCGGTGCCTCTCCATACTTTTTGGTGTAGGCTTCGACGAAGAGCTTTGCGTTATCTGTAACTGCCGGACTACCAGAATCGTAGTGGGTGGTGAAATAGAGACCGTTTACGGCCGCACCGCCGATCTCTATGGTCTCGGGAACGGCAGCTCCGTCACCGGCGATTATGGGGTCGTAGAAACCCAGCTGACGCGCCTGAATGGCAATTAGAGCTATCTCCTGGTAGTAACCGGGGATGAAAAAGGCGTCCGCATTCTTCGAGAGAGCATCGGAAATCTGGGCGGTGAAATCCTGATCCCCCGACTTGTAGTATTCGTAGAAGACGGTTCCGCCGAGTTCAATTGCCGTATCTTTGAAGAAGTTGGCGAAACCGACAGCGTAGTCCTGCTCAACGTCTACAAAGACGGCTACGTTTTTAGCTCCCATGTTGTTGAAGGCCAGCAGCGCGGCCGCAACACCCTGAAATGGATCGCTGAAACAAACACGGGAAACGTATTTACGATCCTGTGTCACGAGAGGGTTGGTGGAACTCGGAGAGACCATCGCAACGCCGCTCTCTTCTGCCACGGTACCCCCTGCGATGGTGTTTGAGCTTATTACCTGCCCGATGATGGCTACTACTTTATCCTGTTCGATGGCACGACGGGTTGTGTTCACAGCCTGGACCTTGTCGGAATTGTTGTCGAGAAGAACAATTTCGATTTCCTGTCCTAAAACCTGCGGAAAGAGCTCATTGGCTAGCTGAACACCCTGCCAGATCATCTGTCCGAAGGCTGCTACCCCACCCGTCATCGGAAGAATAGCCCCTACTTTGATTGTCGAGAACGCGGAAACGGAAAGAAAGACGACCAGTACAATAAGAACGAGTTTTCTCATACTCTTACCTCCTCCTGAAGTGGTGACAAGTAAATGAGACTAACCCAAAATTGATTTTCAAGCGTCGCCAGGTGCTTTTAGAATCACCTAAAGTCAATAAGCGCAAAAAAATGACTCTGTGTTCACTTATGCGGAGATTTGCGTGTTTTTTTGTATTGTTGGAATATTAGCATTTAGGAGAAGAATTTACTGTAAACAAGTGCAACAAAGAGTAGATATTCGGTAACATATCAAAGATAGGACTTTCCAATCGGGTTTAATGTCCTCAGAAGGGGTATAGAGGGAGTTGACTTTTCTTAAGGAGATTGTTCCTTACTCTCAGGTCAAAAGCGAATAACCAACGACTTCTGAAATGAGGGACACGAAGACCTTCAGAAGCTCTATATCGGCGCCGCTCCATTCGAAGTAACCTTCCAGACTGTCCAGACCGGCGAAACCTACCAGTTTTTGCCTCGCGAAAATCGGAATCACAACCAGAGACTGTATTTTCTGTCTTCTCATAACCTCTGCCTCGGGTTTAGCATCTTCCGGAAGTCCATCGACGACTATGTTCATAACCTCGCCCCTCTGGAGCTCTTTCATCCACCAGGGATAATCGCTCAATTGAAGCTTCTGGAGAGTCTCTTTCTCAGATTGGACGCCTTCTCTGCACCATTCATGCGTGTTGCTCATGGTGTCGGATTCGTGATCGAAGAGAAATACGTAAGATCTGTCGGCTCCGGTCAAACGGCAGAGCTCGGCGAGTGCCTTGTCGATTGCCCTGTCTATATCATCGTAGTCCTTGAGAATTCCCGATACTTTCGATATCACCTTTTCGAACTCTAGTCTCCACTGTAATTCTGCCTGTATCTTTTCATAAGAGCTCTGGTCTCTGGCGACAACCATGGTGACTATATCCCCCTGAAGATCCAGTACCTTCATCCACATTTCAACGGGCAGCATCGAACCATCGCTGCCTGTCAGGGATGAATTGAAATTGCATCTGCCTTTTAACGTCAGATCGGCCCTTATTAAGCCGAAATCACCATCGGGATCACTCATCAGCGAGTAAAAGCTCTTACTCAAAAGAGTTTCATAAGAGTACCCCAATTTTTCAACAACCCTGTTGTTTATCTCGACTATCTTTCCCGGATTGGCCGGATCATCCAGCTTCACAAGAAAGACGAGATCTTCGATGAGGTTCGAAAAGCCCTCGTATTTCGTCTTTAGAAGGTTGTTCGCCCTTTCGCAACGATCGTTCTGAAGATTGTTTTTACTTGCCGGCTCCTCCGTCAAAATAGTGATCTGGATGTTTCCTTTGATTCTGGAGATCTTTCTGAAAACCGAATTCAACTCCGAGGAACCGTTATCTAGAATATAAACCTTTATCGTTTCCATAGCTTCCCCCAGCCAAAAAATCAATAATATATTATACAGTTAAAGTTGCCCGGAAGTTGATGTTTAACAAAGACTGTGGACCCGTCTTTCGAAAAAGCGGAAGAGCGTATCGAACCTCTCGAAAGGCTCTTTCATTCTCGTGGTTTTCACTGCACAACCTGCTATGCGCAACCAACAACCGTTCTTATTAGGAGCCAGAGACATCGTTAAGCGAGGGCAGACTGACACGACAAACTCGTGGGTAACGATGAGGTCCCTTAACGGGAAACTCACAAGTTCGGTTGCGGATTGGGAGAAAGATGCGAAAGATACTATAATCTATATGACCCCGGAGGGGCGATTACGGCGACTCCTTTCGGGATTTGCGGAGGTATTCATGAAGAGAATCTCGATAATCGCTCTTTTTATGGTGCTTATCTCAAATATTTTCGGTGTGGTTTTAGCCGATGATATTCTCTCACTGGATACGGATCCGACTCTAGAGAGAAGCATCTCCTTTACAGATTTCCAGGCTACAGTCACGGTGATCCCGATCTCTGCATTGAATGAACTGGAAATAGAAATCGAAAACTTAATCGGTCTGATGATCTTCGAACTACCGCCAGATTGGAGTCGGGTCGATTTTGAATATATATCCGTGAGCGGTAGATGCAGGCGCGGACAGCCTATAGAAGACTCGTGGGCCGATCTCTTTTTGATAGGTGACGGTTCAATCGTACAGACCGTCAGATATAATCCTCTCATTGTGGTGAGCTCCGGAAGGCTTGTTCTAGCTTTATCGGCTTACATAGATACAGGGAGCCGGTACAGTCTATCGCTGAATTCTTCAAGGGGAAGCGCATACTGGGAGTTCGATGCCGGGCAAAAGAGCGTTCACTGATCGTTCAAAGGGTCGGGGGAGAAGCTTCTTTTCGGACGGGAGGGGCTATGAAAAGGTTAAGCAGAAAGATATCCCTGCAGTTTTTTATCTTTGTTCTGGCTGTTCTGGTTGTTCTTATAGTTCTTCTCTCGGTGATATTTGTCAAAGCCGCCACCGATGAATATACGAACTATCTAGAATCTAAAAAACAGGCGGTTTACAGATGGTTTATAGACTTGAGACGCGATTTCAAGTCTTATGTCGATGGTTACTCGATGGAGGGCTTCATAGACAACAACCTAGACCTGCTGGTTGAGAAGGGTGAAAGCACGGTTATCCTTCGCAACAGACCGGGACTCCCGCAGGATTCCCTGAACGATATGTCGAGCGCGGGAAATGGTTTCAAGATGGTCAACAGTCAGCTCATTTATTACTCTACAATGATCAGCGACGAGATACCGTACATCGTCGGCATAACTTTCGATAGCGCCGAGATAGAGAGCCTATCGGGTTTTCTCGGCCAGGATGCGATAGCCTTTCTGCTAATGGAAGAACATTTCGTCATCCCGAAGGAGTTTTCCGACTCGGGACTCTATGTAAGAACCGTTCTCGACGAAGAGAGCTGGTCTAAAGAGATTCCCTTCACTGTGAGCGAGGTGCGCCCGGCCTTCAGTTTCTTGAGTTCCGGCTCGCTCTTTCTAGTCGATAAGGTCTCCATCGGCGGGGCCACTATATACGTCCTCCAGTCGGAGGGCTTGCTCGTACTTCTGAAGAACAGAGTCCTGCCGATTCTAATTCTCGTCGTCGTGGGAGTCTTCGCATTTTCTTTCTTGCTCTCTTTATCGTTGAATTCCTATATCTCCAGGGCCCTCTCAGAGCTTCTTAAGGGCTTCGAGTCGATCAAAAAAGGTTACTTCTCGAGAGTAACTTTGAAATCCGACGATGAACTAGGCGAGATAGCCTCCGGTCTCAACGACACGATGGTATTCATTGAGAGGACTCTCGACAGGCTTAAGAACTCCAACGAACTAATGAGAAAGGTATCCAGGGAGGCCCAGCAGGCCAGCAAGATGAAATCGGAGTTTCTCGCCAACATGTCCCACGAAATGAGGACGCCGATGAACGCGATACTCGGTTTCACCGAACTGCTGATGAGCGATGAAGGCAGTCTAGAGAGATTGAAATACCTTAAAACCATCTACAGGAGCGGCGAACATCTTCTGAGCCTGATAAACGATGTACTGGATCTCTCGAAGATCGAAGCGGCCAGGCTGGAGCTTTTCATAGCCCCTTACAACCCCTCGAAACTGGTGAAAGAGATCGTCGAAACGTATTTGCCCATGGCCTACTCCAAGGGGCTCCACCTGGCTCACAGCTTAACGGAAGATGTGCCGGAGTTTGTGGATGGGGATGAATTCAGGGTACGGCAGGTACTGACCAACCTGGTTTCCAACGGTTTGAAATTCACCAATCAGGGTTATGTATCCATAATCGTGAATTACGACGCTTCAAATCTGACGTACGTCGTGCAGGATACTGGCACCGGGGTCTCGGCCGATCAGATCGACAAGATCTTCGAGCCTTTCACACAGGCTGACGGTACGATGTCCAGAAAGTTCGGAGGCACCGGTCTTGGTCTCACAATAACCAGGAGAATAGTTGAGCTCATGAACGGGATCATAAGGTTCGAGAGTAAGATCAACGAAGGCTCTAAAGTGACTGTCAGAATTCCTTCGCCTTTATCGAAAGAGGCACCGAAAGAGAAGGCAAGACCCGAGCAGGTCAAATCGGGCAAGATAATTCTTGCCTCGCCCAGCGAGGATTTTTCGACGATAATCGGAGCGATGCTTAAAAGGAACGGGATACAGTTCGAAGTTGTTAAAAACCTCAAGGACACGGCCAGGGCTATCAGAGAATTCGGGGCCTCTCTGGTGATAATGGATATGCCCACAGAGAGATCCGGGGTTTTCGAAGCGCTGGAAGATCTCGGTGGGTCGATAGTTATCGGTGTGATATCTTCTTCAGGAGGGGAAGTGGAAGCCGGGGAGTGGGTTCAGGAGGTCATCCAGAAACCGGTGAAAGAGGAGGAACTGATCGGAAAGATCCGCGAACACATCGATTTCACGCCGATCGGTGTTGAAGAAAGCAGAGTTCTCGTCGTGGAGGACAACGAAGCCAACCAATTCCTTATAAAAAAGATTCTGGAAAAGGCGGGATACCTGGTGAATATCGCCAGCAACGGTCTCGAAGCGACAGAACTGGTGAGACGCGAAAAATATGTACTGGTTCTGATGGATATGCAGATGCCCGTCATGGACGGTTACGAGGCTACCAGAATTTTGAGAGACGAAGGTTTCAAAATGCCCATCGTCGCCCTCACCGCCCACACGATGCAAGGAGACGAGGAGAGATCGATCTCGGCCGGGTGCGACGGCTTCCTCGGCAAACCCGTAAAGCAAACCGATCTTATCGAAACGGTGAGGTATTACACCGGAATATACGGCAAGACCGGAAAAAAGCGTGAAACGTTGACTTTGAACGCCACCGATGGTGGCGGCAACAGAAGTCCCTCCGACGAGAAGATAGAGATATTCGCCAGAGAGATGGGGCTGACACTCGAAGAGGCTTCAGAGATGTTCGAGGAGTACGGAAAACATATAGGGAACACGATCGAGTTGATCCGCTCGCTACTTGAAAGAGGGGATTTCGAATCTCTGGCGCGCGAGGGGCACAGCCTCAAGGGATCTGGCAGGATGTACGGGGTAGAAGAGATATCCGAGCTCGGTTCGAAGCTAGAAATCGCAGCGAAAAACCTCAGGAAAACCGAGCTCTCAGATATCTTATCGCAACTGGAAAAACTCCGGCGAAAGCTCTGGTGAAGCCGGCCAACAAGGGGAACATGATTTGAAAGGAAGTGGAAATGAGAAGAACTTTGTTTATCTGTATCGTTGTGCTTTTCTCTTCAATAGTCACGGCCAACGCCCTGAATGAGGTCGTTCAGAGAGTCGCTGATTTCGAAGGCTTTTGGGGGGCGATTCTGGTTGCCCGGGGCGACGTTATACTCCATGCGGCCGGTTACGGCATGGCCGACGTTGAGAGAAAAATTCCCAATACACCTGAAAAGAAGTTCAGGATAGCCTCTATAACGAAACAGATCACCGCCGCGGCGATACTGCAGCTTGCCGAAAGAGGAGAACTGACGCTCGATGATCCTCTGTCGATGTACATAGAAGGCTTTCCGAACGGAGAGAAAATTCAGCTGAGATACATGTTGAATCACTCTTCGGGGATTCCAACCATGATAAACACCGGGGAATTGCTGGAGAGGATACGCGGTTACGAAGACGGTAAATCTCTTCAAGGTGCGGAGATAGAATACATATCCACGCTTCCGCTCAGGTTCGAACCAGGCACATCCTTCCTTTACAGTAACAGCGCTTACTTCCTGCTGGGAGTGGTTATAGAAAAGGTTAGCGGAATGCCATACGACGAATATCTGAGGGAAAATATCTTTGAGCCCCTCGGGATGAACAGCACCGGCTACGATTTCAACGAATACGACTCGGGATGGGCACGCCCGTATTACTGCCAGTCGTACGTTATCGATAATGAGTGCATCAGGGAAGCCGACTGGGTCGATAGAAGACTGCCCGGAGGCGCCGGCGGCCTCTATTCAACGGTGTACGATCTCTATCTCTGGAACAGGGCATTGTACGGCACTGATATACTATCCAGAGAGTCAGTGAAGATCATGGAAACGCCTGCAAGCCAGCTTTACGAAGCCGGTCTTGGCGTTTTCGTGGGAACGGAGTTCATCGCCGGACAGTACAGGCGACTGGTTTATCACGATGGCGACACCAAGGGAACCTCTACCCGGATAAACCGGTACGTGGAAGACGACATTTTCGTCGTAGTACTCAGCAACATCGAAGGGAAGGATTTCACCTCGCTGGCACATGAGCTGGCCAGGGCGGTTATAACGAACGATATGGGAAGATAATATCGATCATACAGCACTGCGCATCACGCTCAGGAGAAATTCAGACGCTGTTTCTATTATGGTCGTGCAAAAGAAGGAGGAGGAAGATGATTTCCGAAAGAGTCCTGAGAGTTCTGGAGAGGTACGATCTGAAGTACCGCGAGTTTCCCGACGGTTCCACCCCCACGGCCGTAACCGCAGCCGATATGCTCGGGGTCGCGGTCGGTCAGATCGCGAAGTCGATCCTTTTTGTTTGCAAAAAAAACGGGGCCTTTCTCGTTGTCTGTCCGGGAGATCGCAAAGTCTCCTCCTCAAAATTGAAGAAAGTGACCGGAGAGAAACCCCGCCTGGCGAGCGCCGATGAAACGGAAGCTTTAACCGGTTTCTTGCCCGGCGGTGTGTGTCCCTTCGGTCTTAACGGAGTGAAGATTCTGATCGACGAATGGTTGAGAGAATACGACGTAGTTTATCCTTCTGCGGGAACTTCGGGCTCGGCTGTGGAGACCACTTTCGAAGATCTTGTGAGGATAACCGGCGGTGAAGCCTTCGACCTGACCAACCCTCTCGATCAATCGTAGAAAACCACCAGTGGCAGCTCCGTCACGGGATTGGTTATTATCTGGGCTCTGAGACCGTAAACCTTCCATATGATATCGGGGGTCACCGTCTCCCAGACTTCGCCAAGTGCCTCGATCTTTCCCTCTTTCATGAAAACCAGTCTGTCCGACATCTCTATGGCCTGATTGAGATCGTGAAAGACGGCCATGGCGCTCAGACCTTTGGCCCGAACGAGATCGGTAGCAATCTTGCCGACCTTTCTCGAGTGTCCGGGATCGAGATGCGAGGTGAACTCGTCCATGAGGAGTATCCTTCCCTCCTGGGCGAGAGCTTTGGCGATGACCACCCTCTGCTTTTCTCCACCGCTCAGGGTACTGAAAAAGCGGTCTTTGAATCCGTATATCTCTGTTAGTTCCATGACCTCGTCTATGACTTCGTAGTCCCTTACCCCGGGACCGGACAGTCCCTTGAGGTGGGGGTTCCTGCCGAAAGAGACTATCGTCTCGACCTTCAGATCGAAGGAAGGATCGAAACTCTGTGGTATGTACGAAAGTATTCTGGCCAGTCTTTTGCCCGCATAGTCGTTCAGCGGACTCCCCATTATCTCTATCGATCCACTCCAGTTTTTTAGAATCCCGCATATAATGGCCATCAAAGTGGATTTTCCGCTTCCGTTGGGTCCGAGAATACCGAGCACTTCGCCCTGTTTGAGGGTGAGATCTATGCCGCTCAGAACCTCTTCTCTCGAGTAGCCGAAGCGGAGATCCCTTATGACTATAACATCATCCATTCCTGACCACTTCTTTACTCCTGAGAAGGTAGATGAAAACTGGAGCACCCACCAGAGCCGTAACGGCCCCGATTGGCAGTTCAGTAGGCTGAAAGAGCGTTCTGGCGAAGGTATCGCAAACGATAAGAAAAAAGCCACCCAACAACGCCGTTGCCGGGAGGTTCAGCCTGTTGTCCGTACCGAAGGCCAGTCGCACCATGTGCGGGATTATCAAGCCCACGAAGCCGATCAATCCGGCCGTGGACACCGCTATCGCGGAGACGATCGAAACCGTGAAGAAGACCACGAACTTGATTCTCTCAGGGTTCACCCCAACCGTTATCGCGTGTTCCTCTCCCGTCGCCAGAATCAACATCTTTCTCCTGATCACGGTGAAAACGAAGTACTGGAAGAGGATCGCCGGCAGCAGCTTGAGGACATCTCCCCACGTGACTCCTGAGAGGGAACCGAGTGACCAGAAGTGAAGCGTTATGACGTTTCGCCAGGCGAAGACCACCAGAAAGGTCACGGCCGCGTTGAAAAGCGAGGAGACGATCACACCGGAGAGCACCAGGGTCGTTATCGGAATCCGGCCACCCCTGCGCGAGATGGTGTAAGTCAAAAAGGCTGAGAAGACGGCGAAAAGAAAGGCCATCATATCCATATTGATGGTAGTTCTGCTCATCTCCTTTATGAAGAGTGAGAAGACGGCGCCAAAAGAGGCCCCCGCCGATATGCCTATGATATAAGGATCGGCGAGAGGGTTCTTCAATGTTAGCTGCAGACCGTTACCGCCAACGGCCAGTCCGGAGCCAATGAGGAAGGCGACCAGAAGTCTGGGAAGGCGCAGGTTCATGTAGATGTTCGCACGCGATCCGGTCAGGCTTCCCGAGATCATCTGAATGACTTCAAACATCGAGTATTTTACGGTTCCGAAACTCGATAACCACAGCATCCCAATCAGGGATGCCGTGGCGATCGATATGAAAAGCAGTATCTTCTTCAATAGAAGTACTCCATCAGAGCCTTTACGAGATCTATGAATCTGGGGTTGGCGTAGGCAGTGAGCGAATCTGAGAGAGGGTAAACCCTCCCGTTCTTCACTGCCGGGACGCCGGCGAAGGGTTTATAGGACGTTACCATCTCTACGGCCTCGCGCTGTCCACCCTCGTAGTAGTAGGGAACCAGGATTACATCCGGCTGCGTATTGAGTACGAACTCCGGGCTGACGGGGAACCAGCCGTTGTTGCCACTGTAAGGCGCAGCAACATTGGCACCCCCGGCGTATGCGATCGCCTGGTTCACAAAAGAACCGGTACCGCAGGTCCATATATCGCTCACCGAACCGGCTATCATTACATACATCACCTTCGGTCTTTCATCCTGAGGAACGTTGTAAACGTTCTTGGCGACTTCAAGCACCCCGTTTCTGAACTCTGCGGCCACATTCCTTCCCCGTTCGGGAATCGCGAAGATATTGCCGAGAACGGTAAGATTGCGGTAGATATCTTCGAAAGAGTTTGGATTGACCACGAACGCATCGATCCCTATCCTCTCGAGCTTTTCCACTTCGGCTTCCTGAAAGCCCCCGGAGATGAGTACCAGATCGGGTTCAAGAGATAGAATCATCTCGAGGTTGAGAGGGGTGAGGTTCCCTATTTTGGTAACTTCCCTCGAAAGGGCAAAGGAGTCCCAGTCGGTTACGCCTACTATGGTGTGGGTGACGTCCAGAAGTTCCAGATAGTAGGTTATCGCCGGAGAGGCGATCACGACTCTCCCGGGAGTCTTATCGATCGAAACTAGACGCCCAAGGTCATCGACCAGTTCGATGGCCATAACCGTAGAGATCGCAAGAAGAACCGATAACACCAGAACCAGTTTTTTCATAAAAACTCTCCCCTTTTTGCAAGGAATTTCACCATCCTTCTGCCTCGGAAGGATGGTGATATCTCAACTCCGCTCAGGTCTCCTGACTCACGGCTCAACCTAATCTCCACGCCTTCCCAGTTTCCCAGTGGCGCCTTGTGGATTTCGTAACCGTTCACAGTGGCGGGACCGTACCGGACTCTCACCGGTTTCCCTTGATGCGGAGTTACAAAGTCATTGGAACTATCTGGAAAAATACCTGTCCAGATCCTCCTGTCGTATTACCATGGATATCGGTCTTCCATGGGGACAGACGAGCAACTGCCTCTTCCTGAGCTCTTCGAAAAGCTCCCTGGCCTGTCCAATGTCAAGCTTGTCTCCAGTTCTTATGGCGGATCTACAGGCGATCGTCGCGAGAAGGTTGTCGAAGACTCTTTCCGGTTCTTCGAGTCCTTCCAGACGTAATTCGTCGATCACTTCCCCGAGAGTTTCGACCGCACTTTCAACGGGCAGCAACTGGGGTATCGCCACCAACAGGATTTTATCATTCTCGAACCTGAAATTGAAGCCGAGTTGCTCGATCCTCTCTCTTTTCAGGGTGAGAAGCTCTTCTCTTCCGGCCTCGAAAGAGAGTTCGACGGGTACGAGTAGATTCTGGGAATCGATAACCATCTTCTCCTTCAATCTCTCGTACAGGATTCTTTCGTGGGCGGCGTGCTGATCGACGATCAACAGTCCTTCACCCGATTCGACCAGTATGTACCTCTCCCCGAGGACGCCGAGAAAGCCTGTTCTGTCCTGAACACGCTTTTGAAGAGCCTCGTCCTTTCTGGATTCGGTGTAGGGTCTGAAAAGCCGACGCTCCACACTCAGCGGCATGCTTTCGTTTCTGTCGTAGTTTCTCCAGGAAGGCTCTTTAACCTCATCACTCTTTCGGTCCGTTCGATCTGTCGGGAAAGCTCTCTCTCTGTAGCGGATTTGAGGTTCGTCTCTCTCTTCTACCGTCGATTCTTCCCCGCCGGTTGAGGGAGGCTGAACGTCTATGGTGAAGCTCCCGGCATTTCTTATCGCGGACCTTACCGCTCTTTTAAGACCTTCAAGGACCGTCGCCGGAGAGGCGAACTTCACCTCTAGCTTCTGCGGGTGGATATTGACATCGACCTCGACCGGGTCTACTTGAATAAAAACGACCGCGAAAGGGAAATTACCCTTCTCCAGGGCCTCTCCGTACCCTCTCTCGAGGGCATAGTTGAGCTCGAACTGCCTCACATACCTGCCGTTCACGAATATGTTCTCTCCCATTCTGTTGCGTCTCGTCCTTACCGGAAGCGTGACGAGTCCTTCGACTCTCATCTCGCGCGTCTCTTCTCTGAACGGTAGTAGGTCTCTCCTTGAAAGCTCGGGGTAGATCATCAAGACACGATCTTCGATACCTGTCAGACCCCTTGTGTCGAAAATTGTCTGATTGTCGCGTATGTATAAGAAATCAACGTTATGAAAGGATAGTATGAATCTCTGCATCATCTCGGTGACCATCCGCCCCTCGATAGAGACGGATTTAAGAAACTTCCTTCTGGCAGGCGTGTTGAAGAGAAGATCGAAGACCTCCACAGTTGTTCCCCTCGCCCCTTTGAAAAACTTCTCTCCGCTCACTTCTCCGGCCGTAACTTCCAGCGTCACTCCCAGAGTGTCCTCACCGCCCACAGTGGAGAGCAGCATTCTGGAAACGGAGGCGATGGTGGAAAGCGCTTCGCCCCTGAAGCCGAAGGTCGAAAGAGAATCGAGATCTTCGATAGCCGCGATCTTGCTCGTTGTGTGAGGTTTCAGAGAGAGCCTGGCCTCTTCGGTCGTCATCCCCGTGCCGTTGTCGCGCACCCTTATGTACTCTTTTCCACCGGATCTTATCTCGACCTCCACAAGCGATGCGCCTGCATCGATGCTGTTTTCGACCAGCTCTTTCAACACCGAGTAACAGCCGGTCACGACTTCACCCGCGGCGATCTTCCTTACGACTTCACCCGGTAATTCATGAATCCTGATCATAGTTGAGATCTCTCCCCGATAGTTATCCGCCGTCTTCTATCGAACAACAGGATGGCAGCCGAAGCGGCTACGTTGAGCGAATCAACCGTCTTTTCCATCGGGATAGACACCAGCAGATCGCTTCTCTCTTTCACCAGTCTTCTAACACCCTTTCCCTCGTTTCCAAAAATTATGGCCGATCTATCGTCGTACTCCACCTCGTAATAGGCCACTCCGGACATGTCCGTCGCGTAGATCCAGTATCCGCTGCCCTTTAGCTTCTCCTGGAACTGCGCGAGGTTGCCCACAGGTATTACCGGAATCTTGAAGACCAGCCCGGCCGAAACTTTCACAACGGCCGGAGTAATCTCGGCCGAGTTACTCGTTGTGATCGCTATGGCATCGACACCGGCTGCAACCGAAGTTCTGATTATCGCTCCCAGGTTGTGCGGGTCCTGAACCTGATCCAGAAGAACCAGGGTAGATTTCTTTGAAGGGCTCGAATCGGTAAGAAAAGCGTCGGCGTCGGTGTATGGAAACTCTTTCAGTTCTATCACAACACCCTGGTGTTTTTTCTCCCTGGACAGGTTGGTTAACTTCTCCGGAGGGAGGATCTCTACACGAAGACCCGTATCCCTGGCCTCTTTTATCAGTTGCTCCAGCTGGCTATCGACGTTCTTTTGATCGGTGAAGAGGACTCTTTTCACTTTTATATTACCACTTCTCAGGCCGAGAAGCTCTTTCAACACATTTCTTCCGTGGAGATACATCAAACCACCCTTTCAAGCAATTCTCTGAGATGGCCGAGTTCGCCCTTCAGATAAAGGTAACCTACCAGGGCTTCCAGCGCGGTGGCCATTCTGTAATCCTCATCGTCCCCGTGTTTCTTTGCCCCCCTGGAGTTGTAACCCCTTCTTACAAGGCTTCTCTCCTCGTCGGTCAGCAAGGGTATCAACACCTCTAGCGCTTTGCGCTGCCCTCGGGCGCTCACGTGCTCGGTTACGATGTCGTGCTGGAACCTCGCTCTTCTGTGGGCTTTCGAGAGAGTGTTAAGCCTGAAGAAGAGCGTATAAACGGCATCACCGACGAATGAAAGACTATCTAACGAAAGCCTTTCGGGATCGGCGAACGTCTGAAAAAGAACGTCCGGGAGTTTTCTCCCGGCCCTTTCATCGGATATATTCTTCGATTCCGTTGATAACTCTCTGGAGTTTTCCGACATCCTTTCCTCCAGCCTGTGCGAAGTCCGGTCTGCCGCCGCCGCCACCACCAAGCTCTCTGGCTATCTTTCCGGCGATCTCCCCGGCTTTGAACCTGTCTGTGAGGCTCTTTTCAACCTTTACCACGAAGGACACGGAGTCGTCAACCTCGTTGAAGATCATAACGATTCCGCCGCCTTCCTTTCCGAGCAGTACGTCTGCGCTGTTCCTCAAGGCATTAGATGGGGCTCCTTTCACCCTTCTCACAAGCACCCTGACGCCTTCTACATCTCTCCTGATATCGTTCTGACTGGCATCCCCCGACAGGAGGCGCTCTTTCAAGCGCAGTATCTCTTTATCCTTAGTCTTTAAATCGATTACGAGGTTCTGCAATCTCTGGATAAGCGTCTCTTCGGGTACTTCTAGCAACTCACGGAACCGCCTTTCTCTATCGAAGAGCCTCCTGGCAAGCTGGAGAGAATTCAACCCTGTGATGGCCTCTATTCTTCTGGTTCCGGCCGAGACGGAAGTCTCTGATATGATCTTGAACAGGCCTATCTCGCCTGTGTTGCCGGCATGTGTTCCACCACACAGCTCTTTGCTGAAATCGTTTACGGTGACCACTCTTACCTTATCCCCGTATTTCTCTTCGAAGAGGGCCATCACGTCTCTTTCCTTCACCTCCGTGAAGTTGACTTCGGTGGTGTTTACCGGCACGGCTTGAAGTATCTGCCAGTTGACCAGATCTTCGACCCTTTTTATCTCTTCCTCGCTCATAGCCTGGAAGTGAGAGAAATCGAACCTCAACCTGTCTGGAAGCACCAGCGAACCCGATTGATGTACGTGCTCTCCGAGCACTTTTCTCAGAGAAGCATGAAGCAGATGTGTAGCCGTATGGTTTCTCATAACGGCTCGTCTTCTGCTGTCGTCAACGATGAGCTCCACCTCCTGACCGGTGGTCAGAACACCCTTCTCGACTGTCACTCTGTGTATTATCATCTCTTGATATGGAATGAAAACATAATCAACCCTCGCCAGAAAGCCGTCCCTCTCGAGAGTACCCCTGTCGGTAACCTGTCCGCCCTTCTCGGGATAGAAGGGTGTTTGAGAGAAAACGACTTCACCGGTCTCACCCTGCGAAAGCGAATCGACTTCGATTCCCTCTTTAACAAGGCCCATCACCGTCGATCGGTCTCTCATGGTTCTGTAACCGGAGAACACGCTGTTCCCGGTTTTATCGAAGAGTTCCGTGTAAACCTGGACATTGCCGAGGTATTCCCTGTCGCCGATGGCTTCACGGCCACGTTCTCTTTGCCTTTCCATGGCGGCTTCATAACCTTCCCTGTCTAGCTTTACTCCGGTGCCTTCCACCATCTCTTCCACGAGTTCAAGAGGAAAACCGTAAGTATCGTGGAGTGAGAAAAGCTCCTCGCCGGTCAATTCTTTTTTGTCGACGAGCATCGTTCTCAGTCGCCTCTCTCCGTTTTCTAGTGTTGAAAGAAACCGCTCTTCCTCCTTCAGTGCTATTTCCTGGGTGAAAGAAAGCCTCTCCCTGAGCTCGGGATATATATCGCCCATGTGCGAGGCAACCGTTTCCACTATCCTGTAAAGGAAAGGCCGGTCGTATCCCAGGAGCGAGCCGTGACGCACGGCCCTGCGGAGGACCCTCCTCAGAACGTACCCGCGCCCTTCGTTCGAGGGAAGCACTCCGTCGGAGATCATGAAAGCTATCGAGCGGGCATGGTCGGCTATGACTTTTATAGAGACGTCCCGTTCCTTCTGTGCGCCATATTTCACCGAGAGTATGTCCTGAATCCTGTCGATTATGGGTATAAACATGTCCGTATCGAAATTGGAGTTCACGTTTTGCATTATCGAGGCGGCTCTGTCGAGACCGAATCCCGTGTCTATATTCTTCTTTTCCAGATAAACCAGGTTCCCCTCTTCGTCCTGGTTGTATTCGGTGAAGACGAGGTTCCAGAACTCCAGGAACCGTCCACAGTTACAGGCCGGGCTGCAGTTGTCGGGATCGGGGCAGTTGTCGTTCTCTCCGCGATCTATAAAGATCTCTGAATCAGGTCCACACGGCCCGGTCGGTCCGGCCGGTCCCCACCAGTTGTCGTCTTTTCCAAGCCTGACGATCTTCCTCTCAGGGACCCCCACTTCCTCGTGCCATATGCTGAAGGCTTCGTCGTCGTTGAGATAGATAGATACCCAGAGCAGGTTTTCCGGAAGCTTGAGATACTCAGTGACGTACTCCCAGGCCCATTTTATAGCTTCCCTCTTGAAATAATCTCCGAAAGAGAAGTTACCGAGCATTTCGAAAAAGGTCTGGTGTCTCGGCGTTCTGCCGACGTTCTCGATATCGTTGGTGCGCACACACTTCTGACACGTTGCAACTCTTTTGTAGGTCGGTTCGACTTTTCCCCAAAAAATCGGTTTGAACGGCACCATGCCAGCAACTGTGAACATCAGTTGAGGATCATTGGGAATCAGGGAAGCGCTCGGAAGCCTCACATGATTCTTCGATTCAAAAAACTTGAGATAGCTCTCTCTTATCTCTGCGCCAGTCATATATCTCATGGCGGAACCTCCTCAGGTCAACAAAGTCAGAAATATATAGAACATGGGTGTCACGAAGAGCACGCCATCTATACGATCAAGCATACCACCGTGACCGGGCAACAAGTTGCCCGAATCCTTAACGCCGTGATATCTCTTGAATGAAGACTCGACTATATCGCCTATCGTACCGAAGATCGATACTACCATGGCGAGAATTGCTATCTGGAACAACCCCAGTTCCGGTCCGTTGTAGAGGCCGAGCAGACCACTGATATAGATGAAAGCGATCATGAAAAGTATGGTCGTCACATATCCGCCGATCACACCCTCGAGACTCTTCTTGGGACTGTAACTGGGCGAGATCCTGATGTGCCCGAATCGCTTGCCCGAAAAGTATGCGCCTGTGTCAAAGAGCCACACGGAGGTCAACGCCAGCAAGGCCATCGAAGAGCCGAAGCGAAGATATATATGGTAGAAGAAGGCCAGATCGAATCCTACGTATATGAGTGAAAAGACCGAGTTCACGATTATGTCTTTCGCGCTCTTGACGTCTGACACCGTCATTATAACGATCGAGGAGAGGGAGATCACGCCGACCGCGAATATCAGCTCGGGTCTTTGAAAGCTCATAAGGCTTGATCTATAAAGCAAAATGCCGTACACAACGATTATGGCGGGAATGATACCGGATATAACCACCCTTACGACATCGTGATTGCTGTTCTTCAGGCTGAACTTCAAATATTCGTAGCTGGCAAAGAGCACAACGGACGAGACCAATCCTATGAAAGAAAAGTAACTCACAAAGCAAAGAATTACAAATGGGGCTATCACTGCTGCGGTTACTATTCTGATAGTGGTCTCGGACAGTTTCTTCATCATTGATGGGCACCAAACCTTCGTTTTCTCTTCGAGTATTCCTCCATTATCTCGAGAAACTCCTCTTTGGTGAAGTCTGGCCAGAGAGTCTTTGTGAAATAAAACTCGCTGTATATACTCTGCCACATGAGAAAATTGCTGAGCCGTTCCTCGCCGGAGGTTCTTATTATAAGGTCGGGATCAGGTACTTCCGGTAAATAGAGATTGCCGGTGATATCTTCCTCTGTTATTCTTCTCTTTTCGTCAGTTTTCTGGCTTTCAATAAACCTGTTAATCGAATCTACTATCTCCGCACGCCCACCGTAATTGAGGGCGACTATTACAGTAAGCTTCTTTCCGCCGGCGGTTCTGGCTTCGATCAGCTTCGTGAACCCTCTTAACTTCTCCGGAAGATCGTTTATCCGGCCTATGAAGCGCATCCTTACGCTCTCGTCCAGCATGTTCTGCAACTGGCTCGCTATGTACATCAACATAAGCTCAAAGAGAAAGTCCACTTCTCTCTCCGGTCTCTTCCAGTTTTCGGTGGAAAAAGCGTACAGCGTCACGTACTTGATGCCTAGATCGGCACACCAGTGGGAGGCCGCATCGGCAACTTCCGCTCCTCTCCTGTGGCCTTCTATTCTTTCCAGTCCTCTCTTTTCCGCCCAGCGGCCGTTACCGTCCATTATTATGGCAACATGACCGGGAAGGCTCATTAGAACTCCATGATCTCCTTGCTCTTCTTCTCGAAGGCTTTGTCCATTTCGAGAACATATTTATTGGTCAGTTCCTGGATATCCTCTTCGAATTTCTTCAGATCGTCTTCGGTCATTTCGGAAGCTTTCTGGAGATCTCTGGCTTCCTTTATCACGTCTCTCCTGATGTTTCTCACGGCGATCTTGCCCTTTTCGGCGTTTTCTCTGGCTATCTTCACCCATTTATCTCTCTGTTCGGTAGTCGGAGTGGGGAAGTTCAGCTTGATATTTACACCGTCGTTCATCGGAGTCAGGTCGAGCTTGGAGGCGAATATGGCCTTTTCGATCTGGCTGAGGACCGTCTTGTCCCAGGGTTTTATGATCAGGGTTCTGTCTTCGGTTGCGGTGATGGTAGCGAGCTGATTTATGGGGGTGGGAACACCGTAGTATTCGACTTTCACTGACTCGAGAAGTGCCGGCGAAGGTCTCCCTGTCCTCATTTGACCGTATTCCTCTACAATCTTCTCCACACTCTTATTCATTCTGTTTTCGGCATCTTTTAGAAGACTACTCATCATAAACCTCCCTTTCTTCCGTTAGTCATGGGAAATTATATCATGTCATCGTTTTGGGTGACGAGTGCACAGACAACCCACAAATGCATTCTCAGTTGAATTGCATAATCTATTCTGGTAAAATCTTACAGAATGCTCTATCCACGACAGGAGGAATGTAAATGTTACCAATCCTAAGTTTTATAGCATACGCCCCCGCTGGCGATGCGGCCGCTCCCACGACTGACGCCGGTGCGACGAGCGGAGGCTTCACTGGGATCATCATCTGGCTGGTCCTCATGGTCGCCTTTTTCTACTTTCTTATCATCATGCCTCAGAGAAAGAGAGACAAGCAGTTCAAGCAGATGATGGAGAAAATAAAGGTAGGCGACAAAGTAGTTACGGCGGGAGGAATAATCGGGAAGATTACATTGATAAAACCAGACAGCCTCAGATTGAGGACGGGCACCGGTACGGAACTCGACGTAACCAGAAAAGCGATAGCCGTTGTCGTTAACAGGGGCGAGGGCGACAAAGAAGAGATCGAGCCCGATGTGACAGTCAAGCAGTAACTATAGCAGTTTTATCCGTAGATATTGGAAGGGGGTGTCTGTCCGAGAACTTCGGGCAAAATCCGTATGAGAGCAAACCAAAAACGCTTGATCGTAACCGTCGTGGTACTTGTGGGAGCCTTGCTGCCCCTGCTCATACCGCACGGCAATGCTCCGTCCGGCAGCAGTTTCCTGGATAAGATCGCTGCCAACATCAAGCTGGGTCTCGATATAAAGGGAGGGGCCCTTCTTGAGTACCAGATGGTCACAGATGTTTCGAAAGAAGAAATGAGCGCTCTGGCCGACAGAGTAATCGAGGTTTTGAGGACCAGGCTGGATGCCGCCGGTTTCACCGAAGCAACCGTCGAAAAGATCACGACCGCGATCTCTTTCGGCGAGGATATACCTCCCGTCAGGGTGAGGGTCCAGATCCCGGGAATCACAGATGTGTTGCGCGCCGAGAGCCTTGTTGGAAAGACAGGTAAGCTGTATTTCGCCGATGTCCTTGCCATAGAGACATCGAGTTCGACTCCATCTATTCCTGCGGGAATGTCTCTGGAAATAAGTAGGCGAAAACTCCAGGGCGGAGAGCCTTTCTGGATAAAAGAACTCCATTTCGGTGAATACGTAAACGGGGTTCAGAACAACAACTGGTACTTCATAAGTCCCAGAATCGCCGTCGGATCAAGCTATGTCGAGCTTGACGGCAGTGTTGTCACAGAAGCCAAATCGTTGGTTAACAACCAGCCCAGGCCGGGGCAGGGTAGATTCATGGTCTCGCTGAAGTTCAACTCCGAAGGTTCCAGGACTTTCAGGGAGATCACTTCGGTCAAATCGACCTACACAGACACTGATATCAGAAAGAGATTGGCGATCGTTCTAGACGAGAATGTAATAATTGCCCCTCTGGTTCAGACACAGATCAGCGACGGAAACGCCGTCATAGAAGGGCTCAATTCTCTCGACGAGGCCAAAGAAGTCTCCATTCTGGTCGGAAGCGGAAACCTGCCGGTCGAACTTTCGGCCTTCAACAAACGCGTTCTCTCGCCGACTCTCGGTAGAGACATCATCAACGCCAGTCTCTGGGCAGGTATCGGCGGGCTGATCCTTATAATGATCTATATGCTGGTCATCTACGGTAAGATGGGCATCGTGGCCGACATCGCCTTGCTGTACAACGGTGTTCTGCTGATGGGAATGGTCTCGCTGACCGGCTCGATACTGACACTGCCCGGTATTGCCGGTATCGTTCTCACGATAGGTATGACCGTCGATGGAAACGTTCTCATCTTCGAGAGAATAAAGGAAGAGCTCCGGCTGGGAAAGACCACGGAAAATGCCATAGATTCCGCCTTCTCGAAAGTCGTCTGGACGATCTTCGACGCCAACATAACCACTATCCTCGCCGGCATCGTTCTCTTCTACTTCGGTACTGGAACCGTTAAGGGCTTTGCCATAACTCTCATAATAGGTGTTATCGGAGCCATGTTCACCAACATAGTTGTCTCGAGAACGGTACTGACTGCAATGGCCGGCGGCATCAAACCGGAAAGGTACCTCAAGACGAAAAAAGTAAACGAAGGGAGAGAGGCCAGATGACCTTCAACATAGACTTTATAGGCAAGAAGAAGTACTATATCACTCTTTCTCTCCTTTTGATAGCAGTCTCCCTGGTTTTCTTCTTCACTAAAGGCTTCAACTTCGGCGTGGATTTTACCGGCGGTATAGAAGTCAGCGTCTCCGTTCCCGATGAGAATATGACCGTGGCAGAGGTCAGGGGCCTCCTTTCGGCCGAGGACGCAAATTTAGCATCCGCGAGGATAATAAAGCAGAGACCGCTTCTGGAAGAGGGCACCGAGGAAGAGTCGGGCAGGTTCTCCATAATCATTAACAGCAACGAGAACGAAGAGATAATCAGGGGAAAGATGCTCAGGGCGCTGGGTAGCGAAGGCGTCACCGATAAGAACATCCTCTCCATAAGCACCATATCCGGATACGCGGCCCAGGAGATCAGGGGCTACGCCTGGATAGCCGTGGTGGTATCCATGGCTTTACTCCTGCTGTACATAACCATACGGTTCAAATTCTCTTTCGCCGTCGGGGCCATACTCGCTCTGGTTCACGACGTGGTGATCGTTCTGGGTTTCTACAGCATTTTCGGCATCGAGATCAACGCTCCGGTTATAGCTTCGCTGCTGACTCTGGTGGGATACTCTCTGAACGATACGATAGTCGTTTACGACAGGATAAGGGAGAACAGAAAGAAGATGCGCGGGGCCGACGGTATCGAAACGATCGTCAACAGAAGCATAAACGAAGTTATCGTGAGATCCTTCAACACATCGTTCACGACGTTCATAGCCGTTTTGACACTGTACATTTTCTCAGGAGAGGTACTTCAGCCATTCGCTTTTGGAATGCTGGTCGGAGTTGTTGTAGGAACGTACTCGTCCCTGTACATAGCCAGTCCGATCGTAATAACCTGGCTGAAGAGTTCCGAAAACAGGAAGCACGCCTGATCGATTGTTAACCTGTTGAAAAGTCAAGGACGGTAGTGTATAATCTTTTCTGGAGTGGGGACGTAGCGCAGTTGGGAGCGCGATACAATGGCATTGTATAGGCCGAGGGTTCGAATCCCTTCGTCTCCACCAGGCAGGGAGCTTTGGCTCCCTGTTTTTTTTCTGGTAGAGGTGAGTGGCTTGAAAGGGACGTTTATCGCACTGGTGCTTTTAATCAACGCGGCGGTCCTTTCGGTGGTTTTCTTCACAGACGACGGGACTGCCGTTGAAAGGATTGTAGAGCTTCTCGAGTCGGCCGGGAGGGAGGTTATTCTCGTCTCTTACTCACTGGACGATCGAGAGGTCATGGAGAGCCTGGAAAGACTGGGGGCAAGGGGAGTGGATATCAAAATCATGATCGACGATTCGACCGTAGGAAGGGCCCTCGGAGAACTCACCACCCTCGAGATGCTCACCGATAGTACACAGGCCCTGATTCACTCCAAGTTCATTTTGGTGGATAGAGAAAGGGTTCTGTTCGGAACGGGCAACTTCACTCAGGGCAGCCTCAGGGAGGATTCCAACAGTTTCATTCAAATTGATTCAAAGGAACTGGCCGGGATCTTCGTCGATTTCTACGAAGCTATAATAAGCGGGGAATCGAGAGAGCCTAAGCGCTTCGAGAACATGGAATTCTATCTCTGCCCGTCAGAAAAGGCAAAGGAGAGAGTGATAAGCGAGCTCATGAAGGCCAGACACGAGATCTCGTTCGCCATGTTCGCCTTCACGGATCCGTCAGTTCTTTCCGCTCTCAAGTTCAAGGCATCCCGCGGAGTTCGGGTTTCGGGCGTTCTTGACAGCTGGAACCTCTCTTCTCCTCTGGAAGATTTCCTCTCCACCGGAATGGAGGTTATTTGGGGAGACGCCTCTTTCACCATCCATGACAAGACCTTTGTGATAGACGGCAGAAAAGTCATAACCGGCTCGGCAAACGCAACCCTGAGCGGCTGGGGCAAGAACAGAGAAATCGTTGCTATAATAGATTCCGAGGGACTTTCCAGACAGTATCGTGAACATATAGAGTATCTCAAAGGAGGGGGCGTACGGTGATAATCAGAACGGCAATGGCCCAGATAAACACAACGGTCGGCGATCTGGAAGCCAACAAAAAGATCATTCTCGGTTCGATAGACAGGGCCAGATCCACCGGGGCGGGAATACTTCTCTTCCCGGAACTCACGATAACGGGATATCCCCCCGAAGACCTGCTGTTGCACACGGGTTTTCTTCGCGACAATCTCAGGGTTCTGAAGGAAGTCGCGGCATACACGACCGGTAGCGACACGATGGTTGTGGTGGGGTTCGTGGATTTTCCGATGGAGATATACAACGCGGCGGCGATAATACAGAACGGCGAGATAAAGGGAGTATATAGAAAGATGAACCTCCCCAACTACTCCGTATTCGACGAAAGACGGTACTTCACTCCCGGCTCCCGCCCTCTGATAATCAAGAGCGGCAGCCTGAAGATCGGAGTGAACATATGCGAGGATATCTGGGTTCCCGCCGGACCGACAAACGATCAGGCGATAGCCGGCGCGAACCTCATTCTGAACCTCTCGGCCTCGCCCTTCACTTCGACCAAGAACCGAACCAGAATGTCGCTCCTCCAGACGCGAGCGATGGAATACTCCTGCTGCATGCTTTACTGTAATTACGCGGGCGGTCAGGACGAGCTCGTTTTCGACGGCAGAAGTACCGCGATAATGCCCGACGGCCATAGAATAGTCGCCAGATCCTTCGAGGAGGATTTTCTTGTCATAGATATAGACACCGATCAATCGACGCGCTACAACCTCCTCGAAGGCAAGAGAAAGGGCTACGACAGGAAGGTCGAAGTCGAAGAGATAAACTTAAAAATACCCCACAGGAAATCTCAAGAGTTTCTGCCAGAAGAGACTTATAAATATTCGTCCGAGGAAGACGACCTGATCCGTTCACTGGAGTTAGGCCTGAGGGACTACGCAAAGAAGAACGGGTTCAAAAAGGTCGTTCTCGGTCTCAGTGGTGGCATGGACTCCTCACTCGTTGCCGTACTGGCCGTAAGAGCGCTCGGCAAGGAAAACGTCAAAGGCGTGATGATGCCCTCCAGAATAACGTCCGACGAGTCGAAAAAGGACGCCGTCGAACTGGCCGAAAATCTGGGAGTAGAGACATTCGAGATCCCAATAGAAAGCGTCTTCGATTCGATCAACGGGCTGATGAGACCGGTGTTCTCAGACAGACCGCACGATGTAACCGAGGAGAATTTTCAGGCCAGAATCAGGGGGATCATTCTGATGGGACTGTCTAACAAATTCGGTTGGTTGGTCCTGGTTACGGGCAACAAAAGTGAAATGGCAACCGGATATGCAACACTTTACGGCGATATGGCCGGAGGTCTCGCGATACTGAAAGACCTCTACAAGACACAGATTTACAGGGTGGCCGAGAGAATTAACGAACAGGCCGGCACCGAGATCATACCCCGCAACGTCTTTTTGAAAGCGCCAACGGCCGAACTCAGAGAAGGCCAGAGAGACCAGGACTCCCTCCCCCTTTACGAGATCCTGGACGGCATACTCAGACTTTATATCGAAGAGAGCTTTTCACTGGACGAAATAGTGAGCAAGGGATTCGATAGAAAGACAGTTGAATATGTCTTGAGGCTCCTGCAAAGAAGCGAATACAAACGCAAACAGGGGGCACCGGGCATAAAAGTATCGAAAAGGGCCTTTGGCAAGGACTGGAGAATGCCAATTACGAACAGGTATATAGATTGAAGAAAGGTTTTATATAACCGATTTACTGCCAGAACCGGCTATTCTCCGCCCTATGAAAATCGTGCCGACATCGCCCTCTTCATCTCTGACGACTTTGCCGCTGAACTCTACACGGTTTGAATTGGTTGAATCATCCACTACTGTAATTATTCTGGAGCCTTCATCGCAAGGTTCAGAGGAGAGTCCGTTCCTGAGGAACTCCCGCAGACTTTCCGATGGTATTTCCTCGGGCAGCTTGTGGCGAATCGATTCAAGAGAGGTTCTGAAGAATTTCTGAGCGGCCTTGTTCATGTAAATAACACGGCCGTCCATATCTGTTGCGATCGCTATGTCCTCGGTGCCGTTAAGCAGCAGCGAATGAAGATTGTAACTTCTTTGAAGCTCGATGCTCTCGGTCAGGTCCATGCCTATGACCAGTTCATAAACGTTATCATCGACACGGAGAACGCTTCTCTTGGACTCGACGACGAAAACAGAGCCGTCTTTCTTCCTGTGCAACTGTCTGCCCTTCCATTTTCCAGAGCTCATTATTTCAAACTGTCTGGATTTGGCCTCCATATCATCCTGCACCAGATAGTTGCTCAGGTTGTTGCCGATCATCTCTTCCCTGCCGTAGCCGTGAATTTCGGCGGCAAAACGGTTAAGATAAACGATTCTCCCCCTTTCATCCACAGCGATGGCGATCTCCTCGGCATTATCCAGGAAGCGCCACTGGAAGATCAGCTCTTCCCTGTCGCGTTTCTGTTTGGATATATCCATGAAAGTGAACTGCACGACCCTCTCGGCGCCATAAAGCATCTCGGAGGTGTTGAAGATAACATATATCTTTCCGTTGGTGCGGGTCAGCATAACTATCTCTCTATCTGAATTGACACCCTCTCTCTCAAGAACGAGATTCAGTGCGAGCGGCTCATCGTACACCAGGTCCTGGAGGCGTGTCTTCTCGATTTCGCTCTCTTCATAGCCCAGAAGTCTCTGAGCGACTTTGTTTGAGAAAATCACGTTGCCGTCGCGTTTTCTTATGATCAGCATTCCACATCCCATGCTGTTTACCAGACCCATGTACTTTTCTCGCTCGAAATCCAGCGTCTTCTGAAGTCTGTGCTTCTCAAGCATCGAAAAGACTATCTCCGGGAGATAGTGAAGATACCCCGGCCCCTTGAGAAGATACTCGCCCGGCTTGAGTTCGTGCTTGGCCACGGATTTCTCGCTTCCGATCAGACAGAGGTAGGGAATAGTACCCGCTCTGAGGCTTTTGATGATACCCTCGGTTACATAATCGAAGATCATCGCATCTGAAAACCGGCTGAATTCATCGGATATCTCTTCGACATAACGTACATCGAAACGATCATCGAAGGCCTCTATTAATCTTCTTGCATCTTTCTGGCTTCTACCTACAAGTATGATCCTGGGTTTTGAATAGAAATCGAACACAAGTTTCACCTCTGCAATAAAGGACTGGATAGAAGTCAATATGGAACGAGTACCCTGGCGATAACCCAAAAGAAAGAAACCGATTTCCGAGCAACTAAAATTGATTTGACTAACTTCGATCCGACCTAAAACCTCTCCCGAGGTGGAAAATATTCGGTAAAGAAAACCCATATGAACGTTGGCAAAATTCTCGGATCTCAAAGGTTACATTTTTATTCTAACATAGATTATTACCAGATACCAAGCGGGAGGTTTTGAACATACGTTCATTATAATTGTTGAAAAAAAAACTGGACCTTCGAAAGGTCCAGCTTACAACGTGGAGCAGGCGATGAGA